>Ga0206891_10001_pt1 | contig 72324 bp, 57 predicted proteins | sample Alteio_BWOrgHeat_55_FD_153246 | JGI IMG/M metagenome (GOLD analysis project Ga0206891, IMG submission 153246) | Enriched cells from forest soil in Barre Woods Harvard Forest LTER site, Petersham, Massachusetts, United States - Alteio_BWOrgHeat_Nextera7 ...
GAGGTGAAAGGTTAAAGCAGAAAGGTTAAAGGTTATTGTCATTTTCTTTATCGTCTTCATTCATATCATCATCATCAAAATCCTCAAAGAATTTATCATCAAACTTATCTTCATCAAACATCAACTCTTCCAGTTTTTCCTGTTCAGGTGTACTGGTATCATAACGTATGGCCCAGTTATCTGGTATATCATTTGTTTTATCAAACCCTCTGACCCATTCTATAAATTCCAGCCTGAATTCTTCAACCTTTTCGCGCATAAGCAAAATGTAGTTATTAAAGGCGATAAAGCCATCCACCATAATAAATGGCTGGCCGCGGGTAATGAAGTTACCTGGGACATGGTGCATTACGATGTGCAGCTGATAGGCGGTGTTGTATTGCACGAAGGTAAAATAGCCGAAATGGCCACAGGCGAAGGTAAAACGCTGGTAGCTACGCTGCCTGCCTACCTGAATGCTTTAGCCGGGCAGGGAGTACACATTGTAACTGTAAATGATTACCTGGCACGCCGCGACTCGGAGTGGATGGGGCCTTTATATGAATTTCATGGCTTATCCGTTGATTGTATTGATAAGCACGAACCAAACGGCGAGGAGCGCCGCGCCGCATACCTGGCCGATATTACTTTTGGTACCAATAACGAGTTTGGCTTCGACTACCTGCGTGACAATATGACACGCAGCCCCGAAGAATTGGTGCAACGCAAACTGCACTATGCTATGGTGGATGAGGTTGACTCGGTTTTAATTGACGATGCCCGTACGCCATTGATTATTTCGGGCCCTATCCCGCGCGGCGATGAGCATGAATTTTATGAACTTAAACCACGTATTGAGCGCCTGGTTAATGCCCAGAAAGCTTATGTTAACGGGGTATTGAACGAAGCCAAAAAAGCTATCGCCGAAGGCAAAACGGGCCCTGATGAAGGCGGTTTGGCTTTATTGCGCGCCTTCAGGGGTTTGCCAAAAAGCAAGGCTTTAATAAAATATTTAAGTGAGGGCGGCAACAGGCAGCTTTTATTAAAAAGCGAAAACCACTACATGCAGGACCAAAACAAGGAAATGCCTATGGTAGACTCCGAGTTATATTTTGTGATAGATGAAAAGCAAAACCAGGTTGAACTGGCCGAAAAAGGTATTGAACTCATAACCTCATCAGGAGAGGACCCGCACTTTTTTGTGATGCCCGATGTAGGCACAGAAATAGCCGAGATAGAAAAATCTGACCTGCCTGCCGAAGAAAAGATCGCCAAAAAGGATGAACTGATGCGTGATTTCTCTATCAAATCAGAACGTATCCATTCGGTTAACCAACTTTTAAAGGCCTATACTTTATTTGAAAAGGATACCGAATATATTATTGATGAGGGCAAGGTAAAAATTGTGGACGAGCAAACCGGCCGTGTGCTGGATGGCCGCCGCTATTCCGACGGATTGCACCAGGCTATTGAGGCTAAAGAAAATGTGAAGGTAGAAGATGCCTCACAAACCTTTGCCACCATCACACTGCAAAACTACTTCCGTATGTACCACAAACTTTGCGGCATGACGGGTACTGCCGTTACAGAAGCAGGGGAGTTTTGGGAAATATATAAACTGGACGTAGTTGAAATTCCAACCAATACGCCAACTAGCCGCGCCGATAGGGAGGATTTGGTTTACCGTACCGTCCGCGAAAAATACAATGCCGTTGCTGATGAAATTGTTAAGCTAACCCAGGAGGGCCGCCCGGTACTGGTAGGTACTACCTCGGTTGAAATATCGGAGTTATTAAGCCGTATGCTTAAACTGCGCGGTATAAAACATAACGTGTTAAATGCCAAACTGCACCAAAAAGAGGCCGATATTGTGGCCGAAGCAGGTACAACAAGCACCGTTACCATCGCTACCAACATGGCGGGCCGTGGTACGGATATAAAACTGGGCCCCGGCGTAAAAGAAGTGGGTGGTTTAGCCATTGTAGGTACAGAGCGCCATGAATCGCGCCGTGTTGACCGCCAGCTGCGAGGGCGTGCAGGCCGCCAGGGCGACCCTGGATCGTCACAGTTTTTTGTATCGCTGGAGGATAACCTGATGCGTTTATTCGGATCGGAGCGTATATCAAACCTGATGGTGCGTATGGGTATTGAAGAGGGCGAAGTGATACAGCACTCCATGATATCCAATTCGATAGAACGCGCGCAGAAAAAAGTAGAAGAAAACAACTTTGGTACCCGTAAGCGTTTGCTTGAATATGATGATGTGATGAACTCGCAGCGTACCGTAGTGTATACCAAACGCAAGAACGCGCTGTTTGGCGAACGTCTTGATGTTGATTTGAACAATACCATTTTTGATGTGGTTGAAGATATTGTAACCGAATACAAAGAGGTAAACAATTACGAAGGTTTCCGCCTGGAGATGATCCGTTTGTTCTCTGTCGACCTGGAAATGGAGCCCGATGAATTCGCGGCCACCTCATTAAACGCCCTGGTTGATAAAACGTTTGACATAGTGACCGACTTTTACAAACGCAAATCGGAAGCTATAGGCCAGCAGGCTTTCCCGGTTTTAAAGGATGTGTATACATCGCGGGGCAACGTTATTGAAAACATTGTAGTGCCGTTTAGCGATGGCGTACATGGTATACAGGTAGCGGTACCGCTTAAAAAGGCCGTTGAAAACAAGGGGATGGAAGTGGTTAAATCATTCGAAAAGAATGTAACCTTGTACCTTATAGATGATGCCTGGAAAGAGCACCTGCGCGAAATGGACGAGTTAAAGCAATCGGTACAAAACGCGGTTTACGAACAAAAGGACCCTTTATTGGTTTATAAGTTTGAGGCTTTTAATTTGTTCCGATCCATGCTGGCTACGGTTAATAAAGAAATTGTGAGCTTCCTGTTCAGGGGTGGTATTGCCCAGCAGCAGGAACCTGATGAAGTTCAGGAAGCAAGGCCACAGCCGAAAACCGATATGCGCAAAATGCGTACTTCCAAACCCGAACTGGTACACGAAGGCGGCGGCGGTTCAATGTTGGACGAGATACGTGAAATGCAAAAAGCAACCCCGGTTAGGGTTGAACAAAAAATAGGCAGGAACGATCCTTGTCCCTGCGGCAGTGGTAAAAAATATAAAAACTGCCATGGTGTAGGCCAGGCTTAAAATAAAAAGCCCCGTCATTTGCGATAAGCAAAACAATGACGATGGTTATTTTATTATTAAATGAAATGAAAAACGCATCTGTTTATATAGCAACTTTTAGCAATATAACCAGATGCATTTTTTTTATAGCTATTTTTGTTCCGGTTTTAGCGAAGGCGCAAATCCGTGGCACGGTAGAGGTAATTAAAGACCCGCGTATTGATACGTTAGTAGCCAAACGGGGAAGTTTAATGAAGGGAAGGGCTGTAACAGCGTCAACAACAGGAACAACTGCTGTTGTACCGGGCAATACGTTCAGGGGGCAAATAGATGGGTACCGGGTGCAAATATATAGCGGTTCGGTGCGCCAGGAAGCCTATGACGCGCAGGCCAAATTTAAGGATACACATCCGGATATGCGGACGTATATTATTTATAACGAACCAAACTATAAAGTACGCGCCGGCGATTTCAGGACACGCCTGGAAGCCGAAAAAGCGATGCAGGAATTAAGGCGTGCTTTTACAAGCTTATTTATTATTGAAGAGAAAATAAATCCTCCTAAAACAGAAGCAGGAAATGATTAAACAGCAAATACAGGACTTAGCAAAAAATATTTTTAATGAGGTGGTGGCTAACCGCCGTCATTTGCATAGCCATCCTGAGCTTTCATTTCATGAAGTGGAAACGTCGGCTTTTGTGGCTAAAAAACTGGAGGACCTGGGGCTTACTTATATACGGATGGCCGATAATGGCCTGGTAACGCTTATAAAAGGGGAGAAGCCCTCTGACAAGGTAGTGGCCCTGCGCGCTGATATGGATGCCCTGCCTATAACCGAAGCTAATGACGTGCCATACCGTTCGAAAAATACCGGAGTGATGCACGCCTGCGGGCACGATGTGCATACCTCGTCGCTGTTAGGCTCGGCAAAAATACTCGCCGATCTGAAAAGCCAGTTTGGCGGTACTATAAAACTTATTTTTCAGCCAGCCGAAGAACGGTTGCCCGGCGGGGCAAGTATAATGATAAAGGAAGGCGTATTAGAAAATCCCAAGCCCGCCGCAGTATTAGGGCAGCACGTAATGCCTTTAATTGATGCCGGCAAGGTGGGTTTCCGTTCGGGCAAATACATGGCCTCGACGGACGAATTGTACGTTACCGTAAAAGGAAAAGGCGGCCATGCCGCGCAGCCCCAGCAAAATATCGACCCCGTAATTATAACCGCGCATATACTAACCGCCCTGCAGCAGGTGGTGAGCCGTTTTTCGGATCCGAAGAGCCCTTGTGTATTGTCGTTTGGTAAGGTTATAGCCAATGGCGCCACCAACGTTATACCCAACGAGGTTTATTTGGAAGGTACTTTCAGGGCTATGGACGAAAAATGGCGCGCTGAGGCGCATACCAAAATGAAAAAAATGGCCGAAGGTATTGCCGAAAGCATGGGCGGAAGCTGCGATTTTAATATCATGAAAGGCTACCCCTTCCTGGTAAATGAACCAAAACTAACCGCTGTCACACGCGGCCATGCCGAAGATTACCTGGGCAAAGAAAATGTACTTGACCTTGATATATGGATGGCTGCTGAAGATTTTGCCTATTACTCACAAGTAGCCGATTCTTGCTTTTACCGTTTGGGTACGCGTAATGAAAGCCGGGGCATTACCTCATCGGTTCATACCCCAACTTTTGATATAGACGAAACTGCTTTGGAAACCAGCATCGGTCTGATGGCTTATTTGGCCATTAAGCAATTGGGAAATTGATTGTTAGTTCATAGATCATGGTTCATAGATCATGGAACAAATCCATAATAAAAAAATGTATTTTAGCTTTAAGCTTGCTGCTTTTTGCTCTCAGCTCAAACGCCCAACAGCATCGCTTTAACCCCGATACGGTACTGACCGTTGTAATTGATTCTGCCGTAAACATCAAATCGCATAAGTTAAACGCGCAGGATTTTATTGATGCCGTGGTTGCCGATACTGGCTTTTATAAGGCTTTCCGCAATATGAAACGCTATAGCTTTATGGCCGAGAACCATATCTACACTTATGATAAAAAGAATAAGATCGAGGGCGAGATATACCGGAAAATAAAACATACCATCATCGGCAATAAGCACCAAACCGAATACCTGGTAAAACAGGATAAGGGCAATGTTTATAAAAAGGACGGAAAATACCAATTGTATACGGTTGAGATGTTCGATTATATTTTTAACAACGCCTATAATTCTGATTTTTCAAAGAATGACCCATTGGCCGGTGTTGGCAAAAATGGTTCGTATAAGGATAAATTAAAGACTTTGATCTTCGCGCCGGGGCGCAAGGTAACCGGGCTGCCTTTCATTAGCGGCAAAACAGAAATTTTCGGTAGCGATATGCGGCAATTTTATAATTATGAATTTGCACGGGGGAAATATTTGGATTCTATACCGGTTTATCGTTTTAAGGTGATCCAAAAACCAAGCACTGCCGATGGTGATGTAATTATAAAAGAGTTAACCACCATATTTGATATGCGTACCTTTAAAATACTGGGCCGCTATGTGGATTTGAAATACAGCAATTTTTTATTCGACTTTGATGTGAAGATGAATATTGAACTCATCCCCTTTAACGGCGAATTGCTGCCCGCCAAAATAAGCTACCAGGGCGAATGGAACGTCCCGTTTCACAAAACAGAACGCGCCAGTTTTTTAATTTTGCAGAAAGATTATAAGTAATATCGACTATTTGTCATCCTGAACGTAGTGAAGGATCTTATACGCCATGCAAGTCGCCGACCTGTCTATTTTATAAGATTCTTCGCTCGCGCTCAGAATGACAAGTAAAGCTCATTAAAATTCCGCGCTTCTCGGGAACCTCGGAAAAGGTATCACATCCCTTATGTTACCCATACCGGTTACAAATAACACCAGGCGCTCAAAGCCTAAACCAAAACCAGCATGTTCGCAGGCGCCAAAACGGCGGGTATCTAAATACCACCAAAGTTCCTCTTTGGGGATATTCATTTCGTCCATGCGCTGCTCCAGTTTATCCAAACGTTCTTCACGCTGCGAGCCGCCAACAATTTCGCCAATACCCGGGAAAAGGATATCCATGGCGCGTACAGTTTTACCGTCGTCGTTCTGGCGCATGTAGAACGCTTTAATTTCCTTAGGGTAATCGGTCAAAATAACCGGTTTTTTAAAATGTTTCTCTACCAGGTAACGCTCATGTTCCGATTGCAGATCGGTGCCCCAACCCTCAACCGGGTATTGAAACTTTTTCTTTTTATTCGGGGCCGATTCCTTTAATATCTCAATAGCTTCGGTATAGGTTAAACGCTCAAAGTCATTATCCAAACAAAACTGCAGCTTTTGGGTCAGCGACATTTCTGAGCGTTCCTGCTGTGGTTTTTGTTTTTCTTCGTCCAGTAAACGCTGGGTTAAAAACTCAATATCTTCTTTATTCTTATCCAGCGCGTACGCTATCACATATTTTAAAAGGGCCTCGGCGGTGTCCATGTTATCAACCAGGTCGCAAAAAGCCATTTCAGGTTCTATCATCCAAAACTCGGCCAGGTGGCGGGTGGTATTCGAGTTCTCTGCCCTGAAAGTAGGGCCGAAGGTATAAATATCGCTCAAAGCCATAGCGCCCAGCTCGCCTTCCAGTTGCCCGGAAACGGTTAGGTTGGTGGCCCGGCCAAAAAAATCCTGTTTAAAATCAACTTCGCCGTTGTCGGCTTTTGGAATGTTTAACAGATCGAAATTAGTAACATGAAAAGTTTCGCCCGCGCCTTCCGCGTCGCTCGCGGTAATAATGGGCGTATGCAGGTAAATAAATCCTTTCTCCTGGAAAAACTGGTGCACGGCGTAAGCCAAACTGTTGCGCACCCTGAATATGGCGCCAAACGTATTGGTACGGAAACGCAGGTGCGCTATCTCCCGTAAAAACTCCAGGCTATGTTTTTTTGGCTGAAGCGGATATTTTTCGGGGTCACTGTCGCCTAATATTTGAATGGTTTTCGCTTTTACTTCAACCGTTTGGCCCTTGCCTAACGAGGCTACCAAATGGCCAAAAACGCTTATAGCTGCGCCCGTGGTTAAGCGTTTTAATAAAGCGGGGTCGGCATTTTCAAAGTCGACAACCACCTGCAGGTTATTATTGGTTGAGCCATCATTTAAAGCGATGAACTGGTTATTGCGGAAGGTACGTACCCATCCTTTTACAGTTACATCAATACCGGTTTCGGTGCTTTCTAATAATGCTTTTATCTTTATTCGCTGGCTCATGTTTATTATATTTTCGAGCGGCTAAATTACGATTATTTGATTTATGTTCCCTGATCGGTGGCAAATTGTCCATAGACCATTGTCCATTGTCCATGGACTTTAGATAAAATCGCTAAGTTTGCTCACCATGAACCCTAAACTAACTCTCGCCATCGGCATTTTATGCATCTCGTTTTCACCCATACTGGTAAAACTGGCTGATGCTTCGCCGGTGGTGTGCGGGTTTTACCGGCTGTTTTTCGCATGGATATGTTTGCTGCCTTATTGCCTGTACAAAACAAATTTAAAACTGGCCCGGAAAGATATCATCCTTGCCCTAATAGGCGGTGTTGTTTTTGCTGCCGATATAGCCGTATGGAACTTATCACTTAAACTAATAAGCGCTACCGTATCTACTTTGTTGGCCAATTTAGCGCCGGTTTGGGTGGGACTTTTAAGCTATATCCTGTTCAAAAAAATATCAGGATCGTTATTTTGGATAGGCACCGGTATTGCCATTACCGGTATGGTGGTGTTGGTTGGCGTGGTAAATCTGCTGCACCTGCAAATTAATGCGGGTATATTATTGGCGCTTACGGCCAGTTTATTGTATTCAACCTACATCCTAATAACCAAGGATATTTTACGGCGCATTAGTACTATCCCGTTCATGTTTTATAATATGCTGGGCGCATGGGTGTTCCTGCTGATAGTTGCCGCCATAATGGGCGATGGGCTGCTGCATTATAATTTAAAAACCTGGGGCAGTTTTGCAGGCATGGGGTTAGTATGCCAGTTAATGGGCTGGATAACCATCAACTATTCTATAAGCCGGTTAGATCCGGCAAAAGTAGCACTCACGTTGCTTAGCCAAACCGTTATCGCGGGTTTTTTGGCAATTTTAATTTTAAATGAAAGATTGGAGATGAAAGAGATCATCGGGAGTGTAATTGTACTGGCGGGGATAGGTATTACATTTTTAAAGCCGCGGCAAATAAATAATTTGTAAATTAACGGTTCGTAAAATTTAAGGCAATGGATGATTTGCCCTACATTTGCAAGTAACACATGATATTAAAATCAACCATCGACCGTATTATGGAAGCCACAGATATTGTGGAGGTGATTGGTGAATTTGTGCAGTTAAAAAAGCGTGGTGCTAATTATGTGGGCCTGTCGCCGTTCGCGAATGAGCGCACGCCGTCGTTCACGGTATCGCCTGCTAAAGGTATTTTTAAAGATTTTTCGTCGGGAAAAGGCGGCAGCGCGGTTACCTTTTTAATGGAGCTGGAAAAATTCAGCTATCCCGAAGCGCTAAAATGGCTGGCAAAAAAATACGGCATAGAGGTTGAGGAAACGGTTGAGACTATTGAAAATAAAGAGGAGGAGAACCGGCGGGAAAGCCTGATGATCGTATCGGCCTTTGCCGCTAAATTTTTCCATGAAAGTTTACTGGAAACCGATGAAGGCAAAGCCATTGGCCTGAGCTATTTTAAAGAACGCGGCTTTACTACAGATACCATTAATAAATTCGAGCTGGGCTACTCGCCCGATCAATGGGAAGCGTTTACGGGGCAGGCGATAAAGGAAGGCTATCAGCCGGAATTTTTGATTGACAGCGGCCTTTCTGTAAAGCGTGATAATGGAAATTTATACGACAGGTACAGGGGTCGTGTTATATTCCCGATACATAGTTTTACCGGGCGCGTAATAGCTTTTGGTGGGCGTACGCTGAAAAGTGATAAGAACGTACCAAAATATGTTAACTCGCCCGAGTCGGAGATATACCATAAATCCAATGTGTTGTATGGCTTATACTTCGCCAAGAAAGCAATCAGGGAAGAGGATAACTGTTATTTGGTTGAAGGTTACGCCGATGTACTATCCGTGCACCAGGCGGGCATAGAGAATGTGGTGGCCTCATCGGGTACATCGCTCACCGCCGAACAGATCAGGCTGATAGGGCGCTTCACCAAAAACATCACCATACTATATGACGGCGACGCGGCGGGCATTAAAGCATCGTTGCGCGGGCTGGATATGATACTTGAAGAAGGGCTTAATGTAAAAGTGGTGCTCTTCCCGGATGGGCATGACCCTGATTCGTATGTGCGCAATGTAGGCACCAATGCCTTTAAAAAGCATATAGAAGATAATAAGAAGGATTTTATCCTTTACAAAACAGACATACTGCTTAAAGAAGCCGGAAACGACCCGATAAAGAAATCGGAAGTTATACGCGAGATCGTAGAAAGTATTGCCAAAATACCAGATTCTATTAAAGCGTCGGTATTTATAAAAGAATGCAGTCACCAGTTGCAGATCGATGAGCGTGCGCTGTTATCCGAGCTGAACAAAATGAAACTGGGTAAGGCCAGGAAAGATTCGCAGCAGCAGGCAAACAGGGCGGTAACACCGGCTGAAGATATATTGGCTGATGAGCCGGTTGAAGAAATAAAGGAAAATGCCTCGCAGGAAAAAGAGATAGTTCGCTTGCTGTTATTATATGGCAATAAAATGATAGATTGGGATGGTATTGCCAATACTTATATTGGTCCGTTTATGATTGCCGAGTTAAACGATGTGGAGTTTGAACATCCGGCAAGCAAAGCCTTTATAGAAATTTACAGTAAAGAAGTAGAGAACGGCGTATTACCCGAGGAACAGCATTTTATTCATTACCCCGATAAAGATATTGTTGACCTGGTAGTTACACTAATAGCCACCAAGTATACGTTAAGTGAAAACTGGTACGAGATGCACAAAATATTGGTGCCTGATGAGCAGGTTAACATGAAGGCGACCATATTGGGTGCTATATTTCATTTAAAAAAACAGAAAGTGGGAAAAATGCTGCAAAGCCTGCGTAATGAATTGCAAAAAACAGAAGGCGAAGCCGACCAGGAAATACTGCTTAACCAATACATGCGCATGAAAAAGGTGGAGAAAACCATTTCTGACTACCTGGGTTCTGTAATTTTAAAATAATGGCCCGGCACTTAGATTTGGGCCGGAAAGGGGAGAGCCTGGCAAAAGCACATTTAGAAGAAGCAGGTTACGAAATACTGGATGAGAACTGGACGCATGGCAAACTCGAAGTTGACCTGATTGCTTATAAAGACAGGGTTATTATATTTGCCGAGGTTAAAACCCGCACAGGTAATGGTTTTGGCGAGCCTGAGGATTTTGTTGATGCCCGCAAACAAAAACTCCTGGCCAATGCTGCGGATGAGTATATTTATTTAATGAACCACCAGGGCGAAGTGCGGTTTGATATTATTGCCATTTTATTTAACAACGAAACAAATTATAAACTAAAACATATTGAAGATGCCTTTTGGCCATCAGCACCTGAATTATGAAGAACAGAAACCTATTTCTTATCGCCGCAATAACACTACTTATTTATAGCTGCCACAACAAACCATCGGAGAATGGTAATGATATCACCATTAGCCCCGAATCGGGAACAAGTTATAAGGCGGGCGATGCGGTAAATGTGACCGTTCATTACCCTGCATCGGTTAAAGCGGACTCGATAGTGTATATGCTGGATTCGGTTAAGGTTGCTTCTAAAAAGGATTCATCAGCCATCAGCCTGAAAACAGATACAATGCCTTTAGGCACAAGGGTTATTACCGCAAAAGTATATCAAAGCGGCAAAAGCCAGGATGCATCCACCAATATTGTGCTATTGGCCGCAAAGGCGCCTGAAGAATTAACCTATAAAGTAGAAAGGGTATACCCGCATGACACCAGCGCTTATACCGAGGGCCTGATATACCAGGACGGTGTTTTATATGAAAGCGGCGGCGGTCGACTTAAAACTGCACCGAATGAGCAATATATCGGTCAGTCCAGCTTACGCGAAGAAGATTTGAACACCGGTAAAGTTTTGAAGAAAACAATGGTTGACCCCAAGGTATTTGGTGAAGGCATAGCGATAGTGGGCAACAAGATCATCCAGCTAACCTGGACGGAAAAGATCCGTTATATCTACGACAAGGACTCATTTAAACTGCTAAGCACCCAGCCTAATAATATCGGCGTAGAAGGCTGGGGCATGACCTCGGACGGAACCAAGCTGTACATGGACGACAGCACTAACCGTATCTGGTTCATAGACAAAGACAAATGGACCCCAATAGGCTATATCGATGTTTATGATGATAAAGGTCCAACTGATTCCCTGAACGAACTGGAATATATCGATGGGAGAATATACGCCAATGTATATACCAAGGATTATATAGTAGTTATCGACCCTAAAACCGGTGCGGTGCTGGAAAAGATAGACCTGACCAATTTATATCCGCAGAAAATGCGCAACCCCGGAGCCGACGTCATGAACGGTATCGCTTATGATAAAGCAACCCAACGCATATTTATCACCGGCAAAAAATGGGATAAATTGTTCCAGGTGAAGTTTATGAAGAAATAATAGTTGGCAGTTTTCAGTTGGCAGTTTGCACTTATCAGGATTAATTACTGCAAACTGCCCACCAACTGCAAACTGGATCTACCGCCAATTCTTATATTGATTGATCAACCCATTCGTCGATGAATCATGCGACGAAACCTCATCGTTTGTTTTTAACTCCGGCAATATTTTGCCGGCTAATTGCTTGCCCAGTTCAACACCCCATTGGTCGAAGCTGTAAATGTTCCAGATAATGCCCTGAACAAATATTTTATGCTCGTACATAGCTATTAAAGAACCTAAAGTGCGCGGGGTTATTTTTTTAACCAATATAGAATTGGTTGGGCGGTTGCCTTCAAACTCTTTAAAAGGCGCCAGTTTCTCAATTTCTGCTGCTGTTTTGCCCGACGCTTTTAATTCGGCAATCACTTCCTCACGGGTTTTACCGTTCATTAATGCTTCGGTTTGCGCGAAGAAGTTAGACAGCAGCATGGTATGATGTTCGCCCAGCGGGTTATGCGTTTGCGCGGGTGCTATAAAATCGCAGGGAATTAGTTTGGTGCCCTGGTGTATCAGTTGATAAAAAGCGTGCTGTCCGTTAGTACCCGGCTCGCCCCAAATAATGGGGCCGGTTGAATATTCAACAGGTTTGCCATTGCGGTCAACGTGCTTGCCGTTGCTTTCCATGTCGCCCTGCTGAAAATAAGCGGCAAAGCGGTGCATATATTGGTCGTATGGCAATATAGCGTTGGTTTCGGCTTCAAAAAAGTTATTGTACCAAATACCTATCAAAGCTAAAATAACAGGCAGGTTTTGCCCGGGTTCCGCTGTTTTAAAATGATTATCCATAGCATGCGCGCCGGCCAAAAGCTCGGTAAAGTTTTCAAAACCGATGCTCAAAGCGATAGATAAACCAATAGCGCTCCATAACGAGTAACGGCCGCCAACCCAATCCCAAAATTCGAACATATTTTTAGTGTCGATACCGAATTTTGAAACGCCTTCGGCATTGGTTGAAAGGGCGGCGAAATGTTTGGCCACATCATTATCCTTGCCGCCGCTTTTAATGAACCAGTCGCGGGCGCTATGAGCGTTAGCCATGGTTTCCTGCGTAGTAAAGGTTTTTGAGGCGATAAGGAACAGCGTAGTTTCGGGGTCAAGTCCTTTTAAAGTTTCAACTATATGTGTACCATCCACGTTAGATACAAAGTGAAGGTTCAAATGGTTTTTATAGGCTTTCAGCGCCTCGGTAACCATTACCGGCCCGAGGTCTGAGCCGCCAATGCCAATATTTACTACATCGGTAATAGGTTTGCCGGTATAGCCTTTCCATGAACCAGAAATAATGGCTTCGCTAAATTCCTTCATGTGCTCTAATACCTTATTTACATCGGGCATTACATCTTTTCCATCCACATAAATTGGCGTGTTGCTTTGGTTGCGCAAAGCGATATGCAGTACCGGGCGACCCTCTGTAACGTTTATTATCTCGCCACTAAACATGGCGTCTACTGCATTATTTACCATACATTCTTTCGCCAACTGTAGCAATAAAGCTATAGTCTGGTCGGTAATGCGGTTTTTAGAATAATCAAGCAATATTTCTTCAAACTCAACAGAGAATTTTTTAAATCTTTGATTATCAGATTTAAATAAACCCTTAAGGCTTTCAGACACAACATCGATGTAATGATCGGTTAAGTATTTATAGGATTGGGTGGTGGTAAAATCAATGTTTGGCAGCATAATTGATATTTTATTTACAACAAAAATAGAATTTAATATTCAGGTCTATATTAAATTTTTACTGAGCTGATACAAGTGTTATACTAACACGTTACTATGAATGTTTGTTTTGCATTCATAGAATTGTAAAATTTTCAACGATAATTGAAAATTGTTTTCATATTTTAAATTTTTATTTGATATATTTGTGCTATTGATAAATATATGATTTGTTTATCATCATTTTAATAATCTTATTTAAATGTATTAATATCATGTTTGAAAAACTTTTTATGCTTGTTAAAAATAACGCCGGGATGGCGATTATTGACAACCCCGAAATTCCTGTAAAATATCATGAAGCGATGATCAATGAAGCATCGAGTTCGATCATAGAGGTTTTAAAAGGCCAGTTAGAAAATGGTAAGCTGAAAGATCTGATCAAATATTTTCAATTCCCGGGTATTTACAATAATCCGCTTATTAATAGCGCCGTTAATAAATTTGCCAATAAGCTGAACAACTATTACGGTTTGGCACCTGAAGAGGCGCTAACTACTGCGAAAGCGCTTATTCCGCCTGTTATGCAGGAAATGATACAGCAATCAAAAAGCGGGCAAAATAATGATTTTGCTTTGGGTAAACTGTTATCAAGCCTAAGCGGTAACTATAATATAACCGCCCTGCTAAGCGAATTGGCCGTGGCATAACAATACATCCATCTACCTATCAAAGAAAAAGGCTTACCTGTTGTAAAACAAGTAAGCCTTTTTTTTGCCTCCTCTAAATCTCCCCCTGTAGGGGAGACTTTAAATTATCTCATTATGAAGAATGTTCTCATAAATTAAAAATTAAAAAAGTCTCCCATACCGGGGGAGATTTAGAGGGGGCTTATTATTATATTTGCGCCATGACTAAAGAACAGATACAGGATTTAAGGGATAGGCTAATTTGCCTGAGGAGGCATCTTTGACATCGACAAGAAGCTCGATGCCTTAAAAGTAGAGCAGGATGTAACCCTCGGCCCCAATTTTTGGGACCAGCCTAAAGAAGCCGAGAAAGTTTTGGCATCCATCAAAACAAAAAAAGTTTGGACAGACGAATTTCAAAAAGTAGCCGCGGTAGTTGAGGATACAGGCGTTGTGTTTGAGTTTTTTAAAAGCGGCGATGCTACCGAAGCCGAAATGCAGGAGCAGTATAATACTGCTATAAAGGCGGTTGAAGAGCTTGAGTTTAAAAACATGCTATCGGCCGAAGAAGACCAATTTAACGCCGTACTGCAAATAACGGCAGGAGCAGGCGGTACCGAAAGCTGCGACTGGGCCGGAATGCTGATGCGGATGTATATTATGTGGGGCGAAAAAAATGGGTATAAGGTAACGGAACAGGATTTCCAGGAAGGCGAATCTGCCGGGGTTAAAACTGTTACACTGCAATTGGAGGGTGATTTTGCCTACGGTTATTTGAAAGGCGAAAACGGGGTGCACCGTTTAGTACGAATATCACCTTTTGACTCGAATGCCAAGCGCCATACATCGTTTGCATCGGTTTATGTTTACCCGCTGGTTGATGATACCATCGAGATAGATATTAACCCGGCTGATATTGAGTTTGAAACTTTCCGCTCGGGCGGCGCGGGCGGTCAAAATGTGAATAAAGTGGAAACTGCCGTGCGCTTATACCATAAGCCATCGGGCATCATTATCAAGAACCAGGAATCGCGCTCACAACTGCAAAATAAGGATAATGCCATACGCCTGCTAAAATCGCAGTTGTATGAAATTGAAATGCGCAAACGCGCCGAGGCGTCGAACAAAATTGAAGGCAACAAAAAGAAAATAGAGTGGGGGTCGCAAATACGTAATTATGTACTGCATCCTTATAAATTGGTTAAGGACCTGCGCACCGACTACGAAACATCAAACGCTGCCGCGGTTTTGGATGGCGACCTGAACGATTTTTTAAAAGCCTACCTCATGGAGTTTGGCGGCCCGAAAAGTTAGCCACTTCCAATTAAACTTACGAAGTTTCTAAAACTTCGTAAGTTTTCTCCTGCAATTACCAAATTCTCTCCCATACCTGCTGTATACTCATTACAGATTGATACAACTTATTGTTAAAGGCATTTTTGTGATACTTAAATTTCACAAAATTCCTTTTCCTGCTATGAAAAAATCAGGGCACACAAAAGTTGTACAACTATTGCCTATAATACTTCTAAGCCTTATTTGCTTTAATGCCAATGCTCAAAAACTTCCATCCACCCAGAAAATTAGTTTATGGGCCCCAGATCATATAATAATTGATGGAAAGGCAACCGAATGGGGTGGCAAATTTCAGGCTTATAATTCGGCTAATCATTTGTTTTATACTATAGCAAATGACAATAAAAATCTTTATTTAATTGTTCAGTCATATAGCGACCTTGCTGTTCAAAAAATCACCCGATGGGGCATCACATTTACCATAAACAGCTCTCTTAAAAAAAATGCTAAGGATATAAATAATATATCTATAAGTTTTCCAATAGAGTACGAGAAAGGTGTGGGCATTATCAGAGGAGTAGCACTTGGCTACCTTAGAAATAAAAGCCTGGTGGTCAATAAAGATTCTTTACAGAAAGCGCTGAATGAGAAAATAGTTAATGCATTTAAACTAATACAAATTAGCGGTGTAAAAGGCATTGATAATGGAAATATCTCTGTTTATAATAGTAATGGCATAAAAGCGGCGGCTTTATTTGATGATAAAATTACCTATACCTATGAATTGGCCATCCCGTTAAAATATTTGAATGGTTCAATAAATGAGGGTACACCATTTAGTTATAATATTAAATTAAATGCGCCTGTAATTAACCCAAGAGCTCCTCTTGCACCAATGAGAGTTGACGGCGGAAGAGGTCCTGCCGAGGATGATCAGGATTACTTGTTTAATCCTACAGATTTTTGGGGAGAATACACTTTGGCAAAAAAATAATCATTTTTAGAAAGAAAAACCATCATCATGAAAAAAAGGATATTATTACTGTTCGTATTGTTTATAAGTTGCGGCGTAAGGCTCTCCTTTTCACAAGACCTGCAGCGTGGTCCTTTTGGGAACTATGATCGCATTAATTTCAAACCGGTTGTTAACCATGCTCTTGTACATGAGCAGGCAAACATTTTAAACAGCAACCTATCTGGCCTTGTCCGAAATTTCATCGCCCGCAATTTTTTTGATCGTCAACCCCCAAATGAAGATAAAAATTTTGATATCCGGTTTGATAAATATGTACGGGCTCCAAGAAAATTTTCGGTATATAATATTAATACGATAGAACTTTTTTTAGAACATCAACAAATCCCTTATGGTGTATACCTAATTAGTACCGATGGAAAAAACAGTGATTATGATGTTGAAAATGGGATACTTGACAATAAATGCCTTATTGATATGTCGGCATACCAACCCGGCAAATATCAAATCGTGATAGGGCGGCAATTATCGGGGGGATATAGGGATACGACAAACGAGTTGCATATCCCGCTCACCTTACTTCCGCCGCGCCCATTGAAATTAAAAGTATTGTTATTACTAAGCCTGCCTTTCCTTGAGGCGGCATGCGTTGCAGCAGTTTTGTTGTTTTGGATTTATAGGCGCAGAAGCAAAAAAAAGCTGGCCCGCTCTATACAGGCGCGTCAAACTATCAATTTAAAGTTACGGTCTATACGCGCCCAATTAAACCCGCACTTTATGTTTAACGCCCTTACGTCTATTCAAAACCTGATGAATAAAAATGATACTAAGGGCGCCAATCATTATTTAGCCAAGTTTGCCGAATTGACCCGGAAAGTATTAAACACCAGCGACCAGGAACTGATAAGCCTGGAAGATGAGGTTAAAATTTTAGACGATTACCTGCTGATGGAGCAATTGCGCTTTAATTTTCAATACGAAATAAAAATTGATGATAACATTAACGCGGCCAATACCGAAGTGCCGCCTATGTTATTACAGCCGTTCGTTGAAAATGCCGTAAAGCATGGCGTAGCAAATTTGCGCGAAAAGGGGCTTATACAGATACTCATCAATCAGAACGGTAACAACCTTGAATTTTCAATTAGCGATAACGGCCCCGGCTTTCAGCAAAATAATGCAAATTACGCCGAAGGTGCATTCGGTTTAAAATTGAGCGAAGAACGTATTAAACTGTTAAATGAAGTTTATACGGATCAGTTCGCCTCCTTAAATATCACGTCAAACGCGTCGGGCACAACGGTAGTCATCATACTTATAAACTGGATATCGTAAATTGCAGGCGATGAATATCCGCAGTATAATAATTGATGACGAACCTAACAATATTGAGAACCTTCGTTCCATTATCAATACCTATAGCCCCGAAGTTGAAATAATTGCAACCGCGCTTAATGCCGCCGACGGTATTAATGTTATAAGGACTCATCAGCCCGATCTTATTTTCCTTGATATTCAAATGCCCGGTGCATCCGGCTTTGATGTTTTAAAAGCATTTACACCCGTAAACTTTGAGGTGATATTTATTACCGCCTATGATCAGTATGGTATACAGGCCATCAAATTTTCCGCGTTAGATTACCTGCTAAAGCCGATAGACATCACCGAATTTAAACTGGCTATATATAAGGCAACAGAAAAGATAAGCGCCTGCAAACAAAACCATAGTATTGAAAACCTGCTGGCATATATCAAGTCGGGCCAAAGAGAAATACCAAAAATAGCCCTGCCCACTCTTAATGAAACAATGTATGTAAAGGTTACAGACATTATTAGATGTGAGGCCGAAAATAATTACACCACCTTTTACCTGCAAAATGGCGAGCGTATTTTAGTTTGCAAAACACTGAAAGAATTTGCCGACCTGTTACAGCCGCATCAATTTATTCGTACCCATCAATCGCATCTTGTCAATCTGCACTTTGTAAAAAGCTATTTAAAAGAAGACGGAGGGACACTGCTTTTAAACGACCAAACTAAAATCCCTATTTCCCGCCAAAAAAGGGATAAAGTGAAACAGGAATTAAATAAAAGCTTATAATTGTATAAACCTTTTATTATGAAACCCTTTTTTACGTTCCTGCTATTAATGGCTATGGCTCTTATTTCGCGCGGTCAGGGCACCGCGCCTGTTATTCCTTTATATCCTATCGGTGTGCCTAATTCAAAAACAACGCCTGCTGATTATGTGGAAGAGATAAACCCTACCCATTCATCAAAAGTTTCTATACCAACCCTAATTCCGTTTTTTCCTGAAAAAGGGAAGGGAACCGGCACGGCGGTAATTATATGCCCCGGCGGTGGTTACAGCGGTTTGGCTATGGACAAAGAGGGTTACGCCATTGCCAAAGAGTTTAATAAGATCGGTGTCGCGGCGTTTGTACTCAAATACCGCCTGCCCAGCGACCTGATAATGGTTGATAAAACCATAGGCCCCATGCAGGACGCGCAGACGGCGATCATTATGGTGCGAAAAAACGCGGTGGCCTGGGGCATTGACCCGGCAAAAGTTGGTATTATGGGATGCTCGGCAGGAGGGCATTTGGCTTCAACGGCAGGTACACATTTTAAACCAGTGGTTGACAATGTGGGTAACATTGGCATACGGCCCGATTTTATGCTGCTGCTGTACCCGGTTATTACTTTTGGGGAGTATGCTAATAAAGGTTCGCGTGATAAACTGGTGGGTTTAACCCCAACACCCGATCTGGTAGAGCTTTACTCGAACGAAAAACAGGTTACAGTAAATACACCGCCAACCTTTATTGTACAGGCCGGCGATGATAAAGTTGTACCTGTGCAAAACAGCTTAATGTTTTACGAGGCCCTAATAAAAGCAAATGTAAAAACCGAGATGCACCTGTTCCAGGCCGGAGGGCATGGGTTCGGGCTCACTAACCCTAAAAGCAATGAGCATTGGTTTGAATGGTGCGCAAGCTGGATGAACGCGAATGGATTTTAATAAATATTCTAATCTGTCATTTCGAACGAAGAGAGAAATCTATACACGGACAAGTAACCGTCATATATGTATAGATTTCGATCCGCCTTTAGGCGGATCGAAATGACACATCTTTTAATTTATATATCATGAAAAAGTTATTTATAACGACCTTACTATTTGCCATCGCGCTATCCCTAACCCATGCGCAGGAAGCACCTATACCTTTATATCCCAACGGCATACCCAATTCAAAACCAACCCCCGCTAATTATATAGAAACCCGAACCGGCAATTGGGCCAAAAACGTAAGTGTACCTACGCTTACGCCATATCTTCCTGAAAAAGGTAAGGCTACCGGCACCGCGGTAATTGTTTGCCCCGGCGGGGGCTACTACCAGTTATCAATGGATAACGAAGGAAATAATATAGCGGCGGCCTTTGCTAAATTGGGCATAACCGCGTTTGTGCTAAAATACCGCCTGCCCAGCGATTTGATAATGGTTGATAAAACCATAGGCCCCTTGCAGGATGCGCAACGGGCATTAATAATAGTACGCACACGCGCCGCCGAGTGGGGCATTGACCCGTCTAAAGTAGGTATGGCGGGTTTTTCGGCGGGAGGGCATTTGGCTACAACAGCCGCGAACAGGTATACTACGCCGGTTGTTGCCAATGCGGCTAATATTAACTTACGGCCCGATTTTATGATACTGCTTTACCCCGCTACAACTTTTAGCGATACCAACCATCACGACTCTAAAGACCATTTAATTGGCCTCAACCCTACAGCGGCCGATATTGAGTTGTATAGCAGTGAAAAACACATTACAGCAAACACACCACCTACCTTTATTGTACAGGCCGAAGATGACCCGTTGGTAGCCATACAAAATACGTTAAACTTTTATAGCGCTTTAGTAAAAGCTAATGTAAAAGCCGAAATACACATTTACCAGGCAGGCGGTCACGGCTTTGGCCTCATCAATAAAAAGAGCAAAGAACACTGGATGGATTGGTGCATAAGCTGGATGAATGCCAATGGGTTCTGATACCGTTTGTCTGTGTCTCACAGACAACTTAAAATCCCTCAAAACATATTGCCGTTAATTTGTTATAACATACATATAACCTTTATAATCATGTTGATCAAAAAAATACTAATCGGGATAGACAATAGTAAGTTTGCCGAACACGCTGCGAAATACGGCTTTGATATCGCCCATAAATTTAATGCAGTCGTTGGCCTTGTAAATATTGTTGAACCGGCCATAATGCCCTATAGCAATAACGATGTTATTTTAGGCTCAACCCCACAGGATATGGGCACGGCTGATATGGAAATGATAACTATTCAAAATGAAGTTTCGCAAAATCTAATAGCTAATACGATTAAAAAATTTGGCGACGGCTTAAAAATTACCCATTTCAGCGAGTTTGGTAATACTGCCGACGGCATAATTAATTGCAGCAAAGAATTTAAAGCTGATATGATAGTTATTGGTACGCATAGCCGCACCGGGCTTGACCGCCTGATAATGGGCAGCGTTGCCGAACACGTAGTGCGCCACTCTGAAGTGCCGGTACTGGTGGTGCCGTGGATGGATCATAGTTCATAGTTGATGGTTCATAGCTGAATCACGCCATGAACTATTAACCATGAACCATCAACTTAATAGAGCAACCTAAACTTTATCGTATGTTCAATAGCCTTTAGCTCATTTAATACCTCGGTACCATAGCCGGTATGTACGTCGGTAATTACATAGCCTATTTGCTCGTTGGTAACCAAAAACTCGGCAACTATATTAATATTGTGGCGGGCAAATACATCATTTATCTTCGCTAATATACCCGGTACGTTTTTATGAATATGTATTAACCGGTGAGCGTTATTAATACGCGGCGGCTGTAAATCGGGGAAATTGGCGCTGGTATGCGTTTTTCCCTCATTCATAAAAGAAATTACGCGCTTTGGTAAAAAATCATCATTACGGGGGTTATGCTTGGGGTCATCAAAAATAATAATGCCGCTATCGCAGGCCGTTTCAGCCAGCTTACGGCCAATTTTTCCAAAACACCCTATAACTTTTAGCCGGCCTGCATTTTGTACCTGTTCCGGCGTTGGCTGATTTTCTTCGTCACAAAACAATATGCCCGCTTCTTCCAGGTATTTTTCTTCTACACTGTCGCGCTGGCGTACATTATAACCTTCTTTACGTATTTGTGCTAAAGCTTCTTCTTCAATATTACCCACAACCAAACATTTAATACGATTTTTGGGGTATGATATAGCACGCGGCAGCTTATTGATATATAAAAACTCGTCAAAACTTGGCGTAATATGGTCGGCCCTTTCGGCTACAGATTTCCGCTCAATATTCTCTGTAAACGCGAAAAACTTTTTGATCATCCCCGATTCTTTTAACTGAAAATCAGAATAACCATCGCCAATACCATAAATATCACCTTCCAGTTTAAGTTCCTTTAACAGCTTTACTTTACCGCCCTCCTGCGACAGGGGGTTCGTGCGGTCATAGCCAATAATATTACCCTCATCGTCAAATTCAAAGGTATTGGCATAAATGTTTTCTTTTTTAATTTGATACTCGGTAACTACGGGTATAATAAACTCCTTAAACCCGCCCGATACGATCAATACCTCATCCTGGTGATTTTTAAAAAATATGGTATTGCGCGAAAATGAAGTAGAAACCTTTTTCTTTAAATGTGTTATCAGTTGCTTTAAATGCTCGCGGTTGGCCTGCAAAAGTTTAACACGCGCCTCCAGGCTTTGACTGAATGACAACTTGCCTTCCATAGATGCATTGGTAAGGTCCTCTATCTGTTTGTATATTTTTTCTCTGTCGGGATGGTTTTTGAGGGATATGCGGGCAAGCTCGTCTAATGCCTCAACCTGTGTAAATGTGCTGTCGAAATCTATGATAAAGTATTGGCTCATTATGCTTAATATATGGTCACGCCCCATCCCGGCAGCCGTCGGCCATCAGGATGATCGGGATAGCAAATGTGCGATTTTTTGATTGTCAAATTAAGTTTAATAATAATATAAGTGAAAAAACTTTTTTTAAGGCTTAAACCTTTTATTAGTAACTTGTCTAACAATATATCTATTAAATGAGAAAGCAGCTATGAAAAAATCAATTTATGCCGCGGTAATAATTTTAATGGTATCGGGTTTATCAGCATGTACCAGTTACGATTATTATGTTGCAGGCTTAAACCGGACCAATTTAAGCAGATACCGCACTTTTGCATGGATGCCAATGCCACGTAATAGCGATAAAACAAATACCAATATTGTTGCTGATGCTAAAATTAAAGATGCCGCAACGGCGGCACTAACAAATAAAGGATTAACGCTGAACCAGCGCCAGCCCGATCTGCTGGTGAGTTACTCAACCATAGTGGGCACGGGCGTACGTACCTATTATTATCCTAATTACGGTGGTATTTATCCCGGCTTTGGCTTCGGGTGGGGTGGTTTTTATCGTCCGTATTATTATGCTTACGGCGCGCCGTTCGCATACGGCGGTATGGTTGTTGACCAGGAGCATTATAAAGAAGGAACACTAATTATCGACCTCATAGATCGCAATAGCAGGCAGGTTGTTTGGCGCGGGTATGGCGTTGGCGAAGTTCATCGTAACCATGAAAAGGATATTGAAGAACTGCCAAAAGAAGTAAGCGGTGTGTTAGATCAGCTAAGCCTGGCCCCATCTATTGCCCCTCCTGCAGGCGGCGGCAGGGTTAGAGGTGGCCGAAGGCCGGTTGTTGCCCCTGCTTCAAGCAAATCAATATAACCTATAAGAAATCTTATACGTCATTTAAAGTAAATAGGGTATAAGATTGCTCTCTACGTTCGAAATGACATTATTTTTAATGAAATTTAGCCTTGCAGATATTTACGATTTTTGCGGGGCTTTTTTTATGCAGGGCTCCCTGCTTTTCGCGCGCGGTATAAATGCAGTATAGTCAATAACAACGCCCCGGCCGCCAGAACGATTACCCACGAGTCAATAGGGCAGGCCGCGTCAATGTCGCCATCATTGCAGGGCAGGGCGCCTTGGGCAAAAAGCACGGCCACGTTCGCTATTAAAAATAAGGAGGTTAAAACAATTCTTTTTTTCATTCCGCCGGTCATCCTGATCTGTTATTTGTTCAATTATAGTTTTATAAACGTACTGCTGCCTATTATGGTATTGTCTTTTGCATTGGTTACCTGCACAAAATAAGTTCCGGGGTATAAACCGCTCACATCATCCTGCCAGTTTGGCTGGGCAGAGGTAACGGTTTTTACAATAATACCCGCGCTGCTGGTTATGGTTATTTTATACGAAGCGGAAGCGTTTGTAGTTGCATCCGTCTTAATAACTAAATTTAAAGTAGTGCTTGCCGGGTTAGGATAAACGGTTATAATATTTGCGCCAATGTTATTACTTAACGGCGAATACATAATAGTTACCACCGATGAATAAGAAATAACGCCGTTAATATCCACCTGTTTTAAGCGATATTGGTTCTGCCCTGTAGCAGGTTTGGTGTCCAGGTCGGTATATGTTCCTAAACTGGCTGATGTTAAACTGTCCAGCGTAATAAAAGTTTTACCCCCGTCTGTGCTTCGTTGAAGCGTATATTGGGTATAGTTGGCTTCGTTTTTCGCTGTCCAAACCAGTTTTACGTCTCCCGTTTCTTTGGCCCCTGTAAAGCTGAGCAGTTGTACGGCAAGCGTAGGGTCCGGGCTAATAACAAGGCTAAAACGGTTCCCGGTACCGGTAGTATCGGCGGGAACTGTAAAGCTGTAGGTCGGGTTATTTTTTATATCCACCGAATCTTTCAGGAGGGCGTCTTTTAACCAAACGTCAAACACAGGAGCTAAGGTAATATCAGTTAAATTAAACTGGTAAGGGCCGGCTGAGGTAACACTTACGTATAAAGGGATGGTTTGATTTTGAGCCGAAAAAGGAAGCTGGCTAATAGCTAAAGCCCTATTATTGCTGGCTATATTCGCAAGGCTTACGCCTCCTGTTCCCCTTAAATATAAAGCATCTTCACCCGGAACATAGTCTGTATTGGCAGCGCCGTTAAAAATAAAAGTAGTTTCTTCTCTATTTACCGAATCTTTTACCAGTTCCAGGTGTATGTGCTGGTCGGGGGCCGAGTTTCCCGCGTTTAACAGTAAAGTACCGGGCTGCGTACTAACCTTTGCCGATTCGTTAAAATAAAATGGGGTGCCGTTAACAGTAGTATGTACAAAAAACCCCTGTCCGGCGGGTATAATATTTGAACCGCCGTTATTCGGCGTACCCGTAGTGGCACTGGTATTTAAATAAGTTGCATAAACTTTTAAAACCGGGTTAAATATATATACGGTCTGATCTGTATTGGTTGTGCAGCAAATGCCGGTTGTAGTACTGTTATTGCCAAAAATGGTGTGCCAGTCTATCGAGCTTGCATAAGGGTTGCCCACCAGGTTAAAACCCTCTACAGTCGAATTGCCGGTGGCGGCGGTGAAATCAAGGCCGCCTGTACCGGTGGGCCAGAATTTATAAGTTATTTGCCCCTGGTTTAAAACACCGGTGGCGCTGAAGGTAATATTGCTCGGAACAGTAGTAGTAAGGGTACCGGTATTGCCCCTGAAAAAGTAGGCATACCCGGCGCCTACCGGCAAATTATAATTGCTGCCGTCAATGGTGCCTATACTATAAAGGTTTGTATTATTAATTTTGGTGACCGCCCTGAAATTACCCACAGTAAATGAACTGTTGTCGGGTGTAATGTCATCGCGGTAAAGGTAGAGGGCGGCGGCTGTGGTGGGGCCGGTTGCAGCATCAAAGCCGTTTGTAGCGCCACCCGAGCCGGTAAGCAAACTGCCGGTGCCCGCCAGGTACGATAAGTTGTAATAAGCATTTGCCGGTGATGATGCCGGGTCGGAAACCGGTGATGACATCAGGCGGAAACCGCGTTCATTTAAATTGCCGCCAGTTACAAAACGCTGTACATTTACACTGCCCGTAATGCTCGAGCCGGTTGGTATGACCGCTACTGTTGCCGAACCGGTGGTATCAGACTTTAAGGTTAAAAAACCGCCCGCAGCCAGCGCAGAGCTGCCGCTCATGGTTAATAAGCCCGCACTCGCGACTGAAAAGCCGCCCGAGCTCATGGTTTTTGTACCGCCGCCGCTAAAGGTAACATTCTTAAATTGTGTGCCGTTACCCGAGCCGCCCGCTAAAGTTTGGGCAGAGCTGCCGGTAAAATTTACAGTAGGCGTGCTCAAATTAGCATAGTCACCGGCGTCGTTGGCAAGCGTATTGGTAAAATTACCGCTGATATTTAAATTGCCCGTCAATGCTGTTTTTATACCTGTACCCGAAAGGGCCAAATTGGTGTAGCTGATACCTGTTGTTAGTGATGAGTTGGGTATGGCGGCATCTGTATAAACAGTTTGAGCCTTATTGCCTGTATAGCCAATGGTAACGCCCGTACCAAAGGTTATCGTATTTGTCCCGGTTGATGACAGTCCGTTAAATGCTGACATACCCATGAGTTGCAACGCAGTGCTATTACCAATTGCAATGGTAGAAGTGTTGGTAGCATTGGCATTACTGGTCATTATACTATCAACCGTCATGGTGCCGCCCGTTAAATTAAATAAGGCATTTTGTGTGCCGGTTGTATGGCTGGATGTAAGGGAAAGGTTACCGCTTAAGTTAAGGTTGGTAACCCCCGAACCAAAAGTTTCATTATAGGCAGCCGTACTGGTACCTGTAGCAAGCGTAACATTAAGGTTGTTTGCATTTATAGTGCCCGTGCCTGCAAGTGTAGCCGTATAGGCAGTGGTACCAGTGGTAACGTTGTTACTTTCGTAGGTGATATCTCCCGATATCGTTAAAGCATCCGGGCTGTTTACAGTAATGCCGGGCGCCCGGCCACCTAACGTCCCCATTAGTATAGATCCTATGCTGGTATTACCGGATATAAGCGGGGCGTTAGTGAAAGTTGTTGTCGCGCCAATCACTACCTGGTCCGAACTTAAGGTAGGTGGTGAACTCCCCGACCAGTTTGTCGCTAAGGACCAGACATTGCTGGTTCCACCTGTCCATATATGCTGTACATAGCAGGTTATAGTAACAGTAGCGGTGCTGCTGCCCGCGGTATTAAAAGCGGTAATGGTATAAGTAGTAGCAGGCGATGAGACTGAAGGCGTGCCGCTAATAGCTCCTGTAGTGCTTGAAAAAGATAAACCCGTGGGTAAGGCAGGGCTTATGGTATAACCTGTTCCAATAATTTGCCTTATTTCATTATTGGTGGCATCAGCTACCATTATGTTACCGGTTGTAGGGTCAATACCCAGGCCGGCAGGGGCGCTAAAGGTAGCTGCCGTGCCAACACCATTTGCCAGACCAGCAGTGCCGCTGCCAGCCACTGTAGTAACCACACCCGCAGGCGTTATCATCCTTATTTTATTACCGGTAGCCTCACTAACATAAACATTGCCCGATGGGTCAACCGCTAGACCGTCCGGCGCGTTAAAAGTAGCGGCAGTGCCGGTACCATCTACCGAACTCGCCGTCCCGCTTCCTGCAAGGGTGGTTACCACCCCGGCGGGTGTTATCTTCCTTACCAGGTTATTAGTTTTATCAGCTACATAAACATTGCCCGAAGCATCAACATCAATACCCGTAGGAGCGCTGAAACTTGCACCCGACCCCGTACCGTTTGTATTGCCGGTAGCGCCTCCGGCATCGCCGGCGAAAAGGGTTACTACACCGCCTGTTGTTACCTGCCTGATCTGGTTACTACCCTGGTCGGCAATATAAATTGTACCCGAAACAGGATCATATACCGACCCTGACGGTGAACTAAAAGTTGCAGCTGAACCGGTGCCATTTGCATGACCGGCAGTTCCGGATGCACTTCCTGCTAAAAGACTTCCCGTAACAGACGATATAATAATTTGCCTGGCCTCATTATTACCAAGATCAGCAACGTATAAATTGCCCGATGCATCCAATGTTACATCACTGGGGTTAAAAAAAGTATTTGCTGCTGCACCCGTGCCATTGGCATTTCCGTGGCTTCCGGTACTGCTTACGCCGGCGAATGTAGTTTCTACAGCACCTGATGTAAGTTTCCTGATAGCATTATTACCCTTATCAGCCACATACATATTACCCGAAGCATCAATGGTGATTCCCGTTGGCGTAGTAAATCTTGCCGTTGTGCCCGTACCGGTTCCTGTGCCGGATACGGCCGTAGTGCTTCCTGCAAAGAGCGATACCGTACCATAAGCGTTAGCCGGTACCGCGCCGCCGGTATTTGTTGGGTTTAATGTAGTAATAGCGGTGCTAACTTTATAAGATTGCGGACCGGCATAGCTAATAGCAGGCGCGAAAAGTTTGGTGGTGATAGTAACCTGTGCTGATGAACTGCCTGCAACATTAAACCCGGTTATGGTATAAACCGTTGCTGCTGTAGCAACAGTAGGTGTACCGCTGATGGTGCCTGTGGTGCTGTCGAAAGTTAAACCAGTGGGTAAAGTGGGGCTGATGGTATAACCTGTTCCAATAATTTGCCTGATTTCGTTATTGGTCGAATCGGCAACCATGATATAACCTGTTGTAGGGTCAATAGCCATACCGGCCGGGGCGCTGAAGGTAGCAGCAGTGCCAACACCGGCTGCACGGCCGGCAGTGCCGCTGCCTGCCACGGTAGTTACCACACCGGCAGGTGTTATCATCCTTATTTTATTGCCGGTAACCTCACTAACATAAATATTGCCCGATGGATCAACCGTTATACCACCCGGCGCGTTAAAGGTAGCGGCCGTGCCGGTACCATCTAACGAACTGGCGGCGCCGCTTCCTGCAAGGGTGGTTACCACCCCGGCAGGCGTGATCTTCCTTACCAGGTTATTAGTTTTATCAGCTACATAAACATTGCCCGAAGCATCAACGCCAACGCTTGTAGGGCCGCTGAAACTTGCCCCCGACCCCGTACCGTTTGTATTGCCCGAAGCACCTGTAGCGCTGCCCGCGAAAAGGGTTACTACTCCGCCTGTTGTTACCTGCCTTATCTCGTTATTGGCCCGGTCGGCTATGTAAACTGTACCCGAAACCGGATCGTATACCGCCCCGGATGGCGAATGAAAAAGCGCGGCACTACCGGTGCCGTTGGTTAAGCCGCTGCCAATACTCACGCTGCCCGCCAAAAGGGTTGTTACGGCTGTGGAGGCAACAATTTTCCTGATCTCGTTATTAGAAAGATCAGCGACGTACAAATTACCTGATGGATCTGTTGTTATTTCTCTTGGGGCGTTAAAAGTCGCGGCTACACCGGTGCCATTGGCATGACCCGCGGTTGTAGTGCCTCCAAGTGTGCTTGTTGAACCCCCGGATATTTTCCTGATCATGTTATTGCCTTTATCGGCCACAAACATAGTACCCGAACTATTTACCGTAATCCCTGTAGGGCCGGTAAATTTTGAAGATGTATTAACGCCGTTTGTTGAACCGCCGCCACCGGTCGAACTCCCTGCAAAGAGCGATACAGTAGCATAAACCGTGGCCGGTACAGCGCCGCCGCTGTTTGTTGGCGTTAATGCGGTAATAGCATGGTTAATGTCGTAAGTATAAGTTGATGTGGTGTAACTAAGTGAGGGAGGGGTAGCCGTGGTTATGCTAACCGTAGTTGCGTTGCTGCCGCTGCTGTTATAGCCGGTAATAGTATAAGTAGTAGCCGAGGTTACAGCAGTGGGCGTACCGCTGATAATGCCTGTAGTGACATCAAAACTTAAGCCGGCGGGTAATGCCGGGCTAATGGTATAGCCGGTTAAAATTATTTTGCGGATGGTAGAATTGGTACCATTATCATCACCGGTAAAAACATGGCCCTGGCCATCGGCCTGTACCGCGTACGGGCTGTAAAACTGCGCCGCGGTAGTTACGCCGTCAACATCTGCCTGGGTCCCGCTTCCTGCCAGGGTGGTTAATGAGGCGCCAGCTATGGTACATGTCTTGATCAGGTTATCGCCTTCATCGGCAATAACCAGGTTACCGGAAACGGCATCAATAGTAATACCCTGGGGCGTGGTAAGGCCGCTGCTAACAATAGTAGTTACCGCACCGTTGCTTGTAGCTATCTTCCTTACTGTATTGCCACCTGCATCGTTAACATACAATTCAGAGGCGGAGTAAACAATGCCTGCCGGGCTTTTAAATGCAGCAGTAGCGCCGGTACCATTTGTTTCCGCATTAGTTCCGCTTCCAGCTAAACTGCTTACGACAGTCGTGCTTATAATTATTTTTCTTACGGTATTGCCGGTATAATCAGTTACATATAAATTGGTACCGTCTGTAGCAATTGCATAAGGGTTATTAAATGCGGCAGCGGTTCCGGTGCCTTGTGTTTCAGCAGCTGAACCGCTGCCCGCAATGGTTGTTACCACGCCTGTAGATATTACGATCTTCCTGATCTTATTGCCGGTATAATCGGCTACATATAAATTGGCTGATCCATCATAAACAATGCCCGAGGGGCCGTTAAATGTTGCTAAAGCGCCGGTGGCGTTATTTTCGCCCGCCGCGCCCGAACCTGCTAAAACAGTTTTTGTTCCTGATGAGTTGATCTTATAAACAATGTTCGCGGTAAAGTCTGTTACATATATATTTCCTCCTGCTCCATCAGAAGCAATTCCCCTGGGGTTATTTAAGCCCGAAGCTGCTGCAACGAATGTAGAAACCTGGCCATAAGTAGTAGCAGGTACCGCACCGCCTGTATTTGTTGGCGATAATGAGGTTATGGCGTTACCGGTAATATAAACCTGTGGTGTAGCATAACTAAGAATAGGCGCCTGGGCAAATAGTTTATTGCCAAACAGCATTGATCCGGCTGCGAGAAGAATATAACGTATTGTTTTTCTCAAAATAAAACTAATTTTTTATAGGTTGACGCTAAAAGTTACGTATTCAGCTTAAAGATAAAAAAAGATAAGCAAAAGTAACGGTTTTTTCGTATAATTTATTACGGGAAAGTTAAAAAAGTATATTAATCATACTGATACGTTAAACGTTCTGATACGTTAGTTTGCAGCTTATGTTTCAAGTTATCAGAAAGAATACCAATAGCTAACAACCCAATAATGCTTATATTGTTCTTTGGATGAAAAATAATATCATTAAGTACATAAAAACGGGTGATGGAACTATAACGTTTTTAACGATTTATTTGGAGTAAATACAAATGAAAAATTTATAAACCGGACGTAGAGCTATTTACCTGTAACGCGAACTGGGCTAACCGTCTTTCGCCCGCGGTATAAATGCAGTATAGTAAATAACAACGCCCCGGCAGCCATAACGATTACCCATGAGTCAATAGGGCAGGCCGCGTCAATATCGCCATCGTTGCAGGGCAGGGCGCCCTGGGCAAAAAGCACGGCCACATTCGCTATTAAAAATAAGGAGGTTAAAACAATTCTTTTTTTCATTCCGCCGGTCATCCTGATCTGTTATTTGTTCAATTATAGTTTTATAAACGTGCTGCTGCCTGTTATGGTATTGTCTTTTGCATTGGTTACCTGTACAAAATAAGTTCCCGGTATTAACCCGCTCACGTCACCCTGCCAGTTAGGCTGGGCAGCGGTAATGGTTTTTACAATAATGCCCGCGCTGCTGGTTATGGTTATTTTATACGAAGCAGAAGCGTTTGCAGTTGCACCCGTCTTAATAGCTAAATTTATAATGCCGCTTGCCGGGTTAGGATAAACGCTTACAATATTGGCGCCAATGTTATTACTTACCGCCGAATACATAATAGTTACCACCGATGAATAAGAAATAACGCCGTTAATATCCACCTGCTTTAACCGGTATTGGTTCTGCCCTGTAGCAGGTTTGGTGTCCAGGTCGATATATGATCCTAAACTGGCCGAGGTTAAACTATCCAGCGTAATAAAAGTTTTACCCCCGTCGGTGCTTCGCTGAAGCGTATATTGGGTATAGTTGGCTTCGTTTTTCGCTGTCCAAACCAGTTTTACGTCTCCCGTTTCTTTGGCTCCTGTAAAGCTGAGCAGTTGTACGGCAAGCGTAGGGTCCGGGCTAATAACAAGGCTAAAGCGGCTGCCGGTACCGGTAGTATCGGCGGGAACTGTAAAGCTGTAGGTAGGGTTATTCTTTATATCCACCGAATCTTTCAGGAGGGCGTCTTTTAGCCAAATGTTAAAAATGGGCGGTATATTGGTAATATCAGTCAAATTAAACTGGTAAGGGCCGGTTGAGGCAACGCTTACATTTAAAGGGATAGTTTGCCTTTGAGCCGAAAAAGGAAGCTGGCTAATAGCCAAAGCTTTACTGCCGGCTATATTCGAAAGGCTTACTTCTCCGGTTGATTGTAAATATAAAGCATCTTCGCCGGGAACATAGTCTGTATTGGCATTGCTGTTAAAAACCAGCACAGTTTCTTCTTTGTTCACCGTGTCTTTTGCCAGTTCAAGGCGCAGATGCTGGTCAACAGCGGGGGTAGCCGCGTTTAACAGTAAAGTACCGGGCTGCGAAGTAACCTTTGCCGATTCGTTAAATATAATGGAAGCGCCCGTAGTGGTGGCATGTACAAAAAAGCCCTGGCCCGCCGGTATAATATTCGAACCGCCGTTAGCCGCCGTACCTGTACTGGAGCTGGTATTTAAATAAGTCGCGTAAACTTTACTAACCGGGTTATAAATGTATATCGTATTATCTAAATTGGTTGAGCAGCAAATACCCGTATTGTTTCCTGCTGTGGTATTTCCAAAATTGGTATGCCAGTCGATCGAGCTTGCATAGGGGTTGCCCACCAGGTTAAAACCTATCACAGCCCCATTGCCGGTAGCCGCGATGTAATCCACACCGCTGGTACCGGTAACCCATGATTTATAAGTTATTTGCCCCTGGTTTAAAGCGCCCGTGGCGCTGAAGGTAATATTGTTCGGCACAGTGGCGGGATTCACACCGTTATTGCCCCTGAAAAAGTATAAAATCCCGGTACCCACGGGTAAGCTAAAAGTACCGTCAAGAGTACCTAAACTATACGTATTAGTATTATTTATTTTATTGATCTCCCGGTAATTACCCACGGTAAATGTATAGTTAGCGGGTGTCTCATCATCACGGTAAAGGTACAGCGTGGGGTTGCCTGCAGCATCCCATCCGTTTCCTGTGCCGCCCCCGCCGGTGAGGTAACTGCCGCTGGACTTCAGGAAATCAAGGTTATAAACGCCCGCGGCCGCGTTAACAGCCGATGAGATAAGGCGGTAACCACGCTCAGTTAAAGTGCCCCCGGTCATAAAACGCTGCCAAATTACATTGCCCGTAATGCTCGACCCGCTTGGTATATTTGCTACTGTTGCCGAACCGGTTGCATCGGAGTTTAAGGTTAATACGCCGCCCGTGGCCAGTGTCGAACTGGCACTCAGGGTTACTGAGCCCAAACTCGCGATTGAAAACTTACCCGACATGGTTTTTGTGCCGCCGCCGCTAAAGGTAAGCGTCTTAAATGTTGTGCCGGTACCGTTACCCCCGGCTAATGTTTGCGTAGTGCCGGTAAAGTTTACCGGGGTGTTGTTGGTGGTAAAATCAATATAGTCGCTCCCATCATTGAGGGTGATCGAGTTGGTAAAATTACCCGTAATATTCATAATGCCACTTGATACAGTTTTTATACCCGTACCGCTAAAGGTAATATTCTTAAATGTGGTGCCCAGGCCCGATCCGCAATTTATAGTTTGTGCCGTCCCGCCAAATATTACCGGAATTGAGTTGGTGGTCACGTCCAGCTTGTCGCTCGCGTCATTGGCCAGCGAGTTGGTAAAATTACCGTCAACGGTCAGTGTGCCTGACGGCACAGTTTTTATGGCCGAACCCGAAAGGGTTAAATTAGAATAAGTGACGCCGCCCGATAATGAGGAGTTGGCTATAGCGGCATAAACAGTTTGGGCAGTAGTGCCCGAATAATTTATAGTGGAACCCGAACTGAACGTTAGTGTATTTGTAGTAGTTGCTGATAAGCCCGAGAAGGCTGTAGTATTGGCAAGCTTTAAAGTTGCCCCGCTGGCGACTGAAAGGGTAGAGAAGTTCCCGCTATTAGCATTTGTAGTTGTTATGGTGCCGGTAACAGCTACGGTGCCCCCGGTTATATTAAACGTGGCATCACCATTCTTTGAAGGATTTGCATGGACGGTGGTAAAAGCAATGTTTCCGGTTACGTTGAGGGCTGTAATGGATGAGACTAAGGTTAATGTATTAGCGGCAGAGGTGCTGGTAGCCGTAATAGCAATGCTGGCTGCGTTTATTGTACCGGCACCCGCAAGTGTAGCGGTAGAACTAGCGGTTACGGAGGCAAAAGTAATACTTCCTGATAAAGATAAAGTAGACCCGGTGAGCACAGTAAGAGAGGGTACAGTACTGCCTGATTTACCTATTGTGATGGATGCAATACTAATAGTGCCGGAGCCGGCGGCCACGATTGGCTGGTTAGCCCCGGTGGTATTAATTATTACAATGTCAGTGGAAGCGGCTCCCGGATGTGTACCACCACTACTACTCCAATTTGAATTAGTAGCCCAGTCAGTACTGGTTGTTCCTGTCCATGTATAAGTTACTACCGCCCAACTAAGTTTAGCGGTAAACATCAGGACGAAAAAGGTTATAAGAATAAGTAAATTTTTTTTCATGTATTAAACTCACATAACTGTTAAAAAAGTTGCCAAAAATGCCGGTAACTTTCTTTTACCCCTTATATTTATTTCAGGTTAACACAGGGTGTATGGCAACTGCTAACTGCAAAAATTATGCGCATCTAACCTTTTTAGAAAAATAATAACACCAATTACGCGGTGCTATACTTAAATAGGTGGTAATAGGCTGTTGTTTTTTTTAAATTTGTTTTAACCAAACCATAAGTATAAAATGCTCATTCACCAAGCGGGGAATTATTTGCATATAATGCGGTTTTTTTTACCTGATAATAGCTGTCAACAGCAATCATAGCCGACTTATGTGGCGACTTTTTAGCTATTACCTGCTATAGCTTGCTGATCTTTTTACAGCAATTTAAATTGTAAAGTTGTTTAGCTAATTTTATTGTGTTAAACTTGACCTTCAGGTTATATGAACAAATTTTACACCATAGTTTTCGGTTGCCTTTTATTATTGTGTGCCGGCCAGGCGGCGGGACAGCAAATTTTAGTTAGCGATGCTAAAAAAGCAGAGCTTGATAATATATCGGCCCAATCAAACGCCTTATACCAAACCGGGTACCAGCGGGCGCTTTCGCTGGCAGCTACCCATGGATGGACCATTAACCGCCCCACTAAAAACGGGGGCATGGTTTCCTTGCTGGGCGTAAATAGTTTGGGCTTCCCGGTATACGTCACCACCCATAATAATACCACCGCTGCGGCCACTACAGGCACTAACCAGGTACAGCCCGGCGGCTCGCTGGGCCTTAACCTGTCGGGGTCGAGCGTTTTTTTAAATAATAAACTGGCTATGTGGGATGGCGGCTGGGTATACGGCGCCCACCAGGAATTTGCCGGTAAAACCATATCGTTTAAAGATACCATGTCAACAGTGTCTGACCATGCCACACACGTAGCGGGCACCATGCTGGCCAAAGGGGTTTACGCCCCGGCTAAAGGGATGGCCTTTAACGCGGCCACGTTGCTATCCTATGATTTTAATAACGACGTTACCGAAATGAGCAGGGCCGCCCCGGGTTTATTGCTGTCAAATCATTCGTATGGCGATATAGCCGGATGGAACCTTAACGAATCAAATAACCATTGGGAATGGTATGGCCTGCCCGGCGATAGCGTTGATTATAATTTTGGTTTTTATGATGCGCGCACCCAGTCGTGGGATAAGATAGCTTATAACGCCCCCTATTATTTAATTGTCGAATCATCGGGCAATAGCCGGGGTTATCCCGGCCCGGCGGTAGGGGCAACTTATTATGGCTATGCCAGCCGCACCAATCAAACTTTAGTAAATAAGGGCCCGCGGCCGGCCGGGATTAGCAGCAATACCGGCTATGATGTGATAAGCACAACAGGTACAGCTAAAAACATATTAACCGTGGGCGCTATAAACCCGCTTCCATACGGCCCGGCAAACAGCCAGTCTATAACCAGCGCGTCGTTCAGCAGTTGGGGCCCTACGGATGATGGCCGTGTTAAACCCGACCTGGTGGCCGATGGCGTTAATATTTTATCATCAAGCAGCAATGGTGTCGTGGCCTACAGCGCCGAGGACGGCACCTCCTTTTCAGCGCCGAATGTTACCGGCTCCCTTTATTTGCTGCAGGAATATTACGCGCAAAAAAACTCGGGCAATTTTATGCGCGCCGCCACGCTAAAAGGCCTGGCCTGCCATACTGCTTTTGATGCCGGTAACCCCGGCCCCGATTATATTTATGGATGGGGGCTGCTTAATATGCCTAAAGCGGCACAGGCTATTACCGATAACGGCACAAAAAGCCTGATCAAAGAAAACAGTTTAAGTCAGGGACAAACCCAAACTTTTACCGCCGTCGCGTCAGGTAACGGGCCGTTAATGGCAACTATATCATGGACAGACGTACAGGGAACACCAACCGTCGACGGAACCATAAACAGCCGTACCCCCAAACTGGTTAACGACCTGGACATCAGGATAACCGACGGCACAACTACTTTTATGCCCTGGGTATTAGACCCCAATAATCCTTCGGCCCCGGCAACTACGGGCAATAATGTGGTTGATAATGTGGAGCAGGTTTATATAGCCAATGCCGTTCCGGGCCGTACCTATACTATTACTGTTTCGCATAAGGGTACCCTGCAATCCGGCCCGCAGGCTTATTCGCTTATTGTAACCGGAACAGGCGGGGCGGCTTATTGCGCGTCGGCACCATCATCAAATGCCGATTCGCGGGTTAATAACTTTACACTTTCAAACATCAATAATACGCCGGCTGCAGGCTGTACCTCTTATTCTGATTATACCAACCTGACCGGGCAGTTAGAACAGGGAAAAACCTATCCATTAAGCCTCACGTTGGGCACCTGCGGAAGCAACTTTAATAAAGCCGCGAAAGTATATATTGACTGGAACGGCAATGGTGTTTTTGACGCGAACGAACTGGTAGCCACTACCTCCGTAATAAATGGCACAGGCACTTATACCACCAATATTACCGTGCCGGCAACCGTAACAGCAAATAATTACAGTTTAATGCGCGTGGTTTTAACCGAAACCACCGATACATCGACCATACAGCCCTGCGGCATTTATGCCAAAGGCGAAACGCAGGATTACCGTGTGCAATTTATTCAAACCGCTACCGACGCGGGGGTTACCGCTATTGTTAACCCGCAGGCAACGGGTAGTTGTAACGGCACCACTTTAATTACTATAACGCTTAAAAATTTCGGCAGGCTGCCTATCAGTAATATCCCGGTTACAGTTGCTATAAAAGCACCCGATAATTCGGTTACTACCATTAACGAAACCTATACCGGTACGCTGGCCCCGCTACAGCAGGATAACTTTACCTTCAGCGGTACCTTTAACGCTATCGCGGGTGGCACCTATACGCTTACAGCCGCGACCTTGCTGGCCAATGATCCTGTTAGCTCAAACAACCAGGTGAGCCAAAGCGTATTGATCTATACGCCGGGCGCGCCTTTCAACCTTGCCGCACTTTATTGTACGAACAGCAGCAAGTATTTGTTAACCGGGGCGGGCGACGGCGAATTATTCTGGTATCAAAATAGTACGGATGCTGTTCCGTTCGCTTACGGGCCATCGGTAACTACGGCCGTAACACCGGTAAATAGTACGTATTACGCGGGGTTGAACGATTTTAGCGGAACGGTTGGCGCGGCTACCAAAAATGTTTATCCGGGAGGAGGGTATAACCAGTTTACGCCATCGATATATGTTTATACAGCTGTGCCTATGATCATCCAAAGCGCGCGCCTCTATATTGGCAACCCGGGCACAATAACTTTCAACGTAGCTAACAATAACGGGCAAATTGTGGCTACCACCACCATTCACGCCGCCGCTACACGCACCAACCCGCAGCCCGGCGCCCAAGCCGATGACCCCAACGACCAAGGCAAGGTTTATAACCTCAATTTACTACTGCCTGCTGCCGGCAATTATACCATTACCGCGGTTTATGATAGTACCGTAACTATTTACCGTAACAACAATGGCATAACAGGTTACCCTTTTAAGGCAGGCAACCTATTTGCCATCACCGGCAATAATGCCACACCGGCTACAGGTACCGATACTACTTATTATAGAAACTTTTATTACTATTTATATAATATTCAAATAAAAAGCGCGGGTTGCGCCTCGTTGGCGCGCGTACCGGTAACTTTATCAAAACCGGTTATCACACAAGCCGGTACAGTGTTAAGCTCCAGTTATTCGTCGGGCAACCAGTGGTATTTGGATGGCCAGCCCATCAGCGGCGCTACCGGGCAAACCTATGCCGCCCTGCAAATCGGCAATTACCAGGTAAGCGTTACATTAAGCACGGGCTGCATAATACAATCAGACCCTTATAAATACGCGGTAATAGCCCTGAACCCCGGTACCAATACAGATATTGGCCTGGTTGTTTTTCCCGAACCGGCAGATAAACAGCTCAATGTAGTTTTCGTTGCCAAAACCACTGCGCCGCTTACGCTTTGGTTAATAGACGGCGCGGGCAATAAGGTTTACACCCGAACGCAAACCGCGGCGGCGGGTAACTTTAGCACGGTAATTAATGTAGCCAATTTACCTTCGGGCGCGTATGTGCTGCGGATGGTATTAGGCTCGCAGATATATGGGGATAAGGTGTTGCTTGTTAGGTAGAAGTTTTGAGTTTTGAGTTGGCAGTTTTGAGTTTTCCGTCCCCGCTGGAAGACCCTGCGGGGACGGAAGGAGATCCTACGAGAACGGAAGTCACTATTTTTTGGCCCAGGCATATTCTCCCCAAAAATCTGCTATAGGCATCAAACCCTGCATACCGGGCCCGGCTTCCTTTATTTGGTTCAACTGAACATGATAAACAAAATTTGCAGGGTCAATTGCAGAAGAGTACATATACCTTAACGGGATGGCTATTTCCATAATATAAGCCATTTGGTTATCAAACAGGGCAGCCGCTTTAATGCCGTATTCATTTTCAGCCGGAATAAGCAATTTCACTCCCTTTATGCCCGTAACCCTGATCCCTTTTGTTTTAGCGGCAAGCTGCTCATTATTTGCGTTCATAAATGAATCGGCTTTCATTATTGAACTCGCCGAACCCGGAATAATGGCCGGCTTATTATTGATATTCACCCGGAATTCATTGTCGCTGTTAAAAACCGGGTAAGTAATGCCTATGCCTTGCTTATCCTCTTTTTTACCCGGTTGGTTTACCGTAAAAGTAAAGCCGCCGTTATAAATAATAGCTTTGTTGGCTGCCTTTATGATTAAATATAAATTATCGTCATCATTCGCTATGGTGTAAAAAATACCGGTGTTTTTATTATAGGCCCCAAACTTGTTATGCCATTCAGAAGGTTTGCCGTCGATCTTTATACCAGCCGGAGCACGCTGGCTGGTTTGCTGTATGTTCGGAAGCTGCTGTGCAAGCGCGGCAACAGGAACAAATGAAACCAGGGTAATTGACAAAGCCTTGATCAACGGGTTATGTTTATTCATGTTGATAATGTTTTAAGGTTACTCACAAAGCTACTTGTTAGGTGGCTTGAAAGTAGGAAATGATTTTTATTAAAATCTGGGATTGGCTTGTTACAATTTTTTGTTTCACCGTGCGAAAATTACCAATTTTACAATTATTTGTTTATCAAAAAGTTAAATAAATATTACCCATAAAAATACTGACGAATACGTCGTTACATCTTGTTTCATTCTGTTTCACCCGATTTTTTCAAAGTGCTATTTTTCAAGTGGTTAAGTCTAAATCTTGTTTCACGTGTTTCATTTGTTTCACACGCGCGTGAAACAAACCGCCCCGCTAACTTATTGAAACACGTACTTTAAACCTAAGCCCGGCGCTATATCAAAAAAAGGCCCGCTGGCCAGTTCAACCCGCGGGTTAAGGTCAAGGCTTATAGCAATAGGCGATTGTGGTATCAAGTATTCCAGCCCAATGGCGGCATCGCCGCCCAATAAGAGCTGCGGACGGTTATAGGTTTTATCGCTGCCATCGAAAGTGCGGTAGGTGCCCTGCCCAATAGAGCCGATATGCCCGCCAAAGCCATAATAAAACTTTAGCGCCGGTACATTGAACGCTATCATACTAGTTTCATATAACCCGGTAATTACCAGCCCGTTTTGGCGGAAACCCAATATGCCCTCCAGGGAAGTTTCTTTATCGGTAAAGTATTTGGCCGAGATGCCATTTTCATAACCGCCAAACTTTAACCCCACCGCAAGTTTATAGTCCTGCGCACTTGAGCGCTTCGCCATAAATAAAAAAGAGGCTATGATCAATAAAGTATAAGTTGCTTTTTTCATGAGGTTATAACGGCATATTTGCAATTTTATGGTAACGAACATCAAAAAATGAAGGGATGTTACCAAGCCGGGTTGGTAGTTTCATAAAAAATTACTTACAATTGCGTAATGCAAACTGTTAAGTTTAATTACACATGCCCGGTAGCATAAAACACCAGGAAACCATTGATTATTTTTTAAAAGTAGTTTGGCAAACCGTTGCTAACCGGTATAATGCCCTGGTTACTGATTTTGGCATTACCCAATCAATAGGTTATTTGCTCATCAATATTGACGAAGAGGAAGGCACAACCGTTTCGCAGGCAGCCGCTTTGCTGGGGCTTAAATCAACCAGCCTTTCACGTATGCTGAGCCAGCTGGAAAAGTCGGGCCTGATCTATCGCGAATTAAACCAGGGCGATAAGCGTTCGGTTAAAATATATTTAACGCCATTGGGGAAAGAAAAGCGCCAGCAGGCGCGGGCAGTGGTAAAGCAGTTTAATAGTTATTTAAACGCACATATCAGCGAAGCCGATAAACTGTATTTAACAGATATGCTTAAAAAAATAAACCAGTTAACGCTTAATTATAATCCCAAACCCATTGATAAAGACCAATAAATAGTAAAACCGGGATATCGCAAAACATTATTAAATGTTAAAAAATGTTAAGCTGCCGTTTTTTGAATTATAAAAGAATAAATTTGCCTTTTGGAAATGTAATGAATAAGGCGGCATTAATTATATTGCTTTTATACGTTTGTTTAAGTGCTTGTATAAAATCACCCGATACAAGTTTAACGGCATATAGGGCGCAGGCAGCTATTGACGATAAGGAAATTACCGATTATTTAAATGCGAACCCGGGATTAAATGCAAAAAAAGTAATAGATACAGCAGGTGTTTATTACATAATAAAACAGCCCGGAAGCGGTAATGCTTTATTTACAAATTCAACATTGGTAACAGTTGGCGATACGGGGAGGATTTTACAAACGGGACAGCTATTTACAGAAACAAATGATTTTCATCCCTCATTTGTACTATCGCAGGTAATAAAAGGATGGCAGTTAGGTATTCCTGAAATTAAAAAAGGCGGGATCGTACGCTTGCTAATACCTTCGCGTTATGCTTACGGGCCAAATGCACAAACACAGTTAGGTGTATCATTTGGGTTAACAAATGGGTTACCGCCCAACGCGGTGCTTGATTTTGATATACAACTATATGATATAACCAATTAACAAACTATACAACTACTGAAAAGGCGAAGCGCTCTCAGAAGTTCATATTTAAAACACTGAGAGATACGAAACAATAATTACAAATGAAACAAACAATTTTTTTTACTTTATTATTTTTTACTGCTATAGTTTTAGTTTCCTGCAGAAAAGACAAGTACGATCCAAATATTATCCAATATGACGATGATCAAATTACAGCGTATATAAAAGCCAACGGATTAACCGGCATGGTACGTGACACCTCGGGCATTTATTATAAAATTGCTACACCCGGAACAGGCAGCGTTGTACAATATTCAGATAGCATATCAATGGTATATACCCTTAGCAGTTTTGACGGAAAATACGTATCGGCTGATACTATAATAAATCATTATGAAGATTTTACCGGGCATATTGAGTCAAAAGGCTATCCTTACGGCTTACAATTAGCTGTTCATAATATATTAAATCACAGGGGGGGGATTGCGCGTTTGCTTATCCCTTCACACCTGGCTTATGGGGTTAGTGGCTTTGGTTCGGGCAGCAGTTATGTTAATAATAGCAGGATAGCTGGTAACGAATGCCTTGACTATTATATTCATATAATTGGTAATCAAGATGTTTATGATCAGAGTGTGATAAAAAACTATATCGCGGCGAACGGTTTATCAAGCAGTATGAAACCAGACCCTTCGGGTATATGGTATTCAATAAGTACACCCGGAACAGGTACCGTAGCAATAACCGATAGCACTACGGTTACTGCTACGTTTACGGTTGCATTGCTTAACCTTACCCTTGCCAATCAATTCAATGATGGTGGGGGCGCTGCAATAGATATGCCTGATATTATACCCGGTATGCAGATCGCTTTAAAGAAATATGCCACCGCGGGAACGTTAATGACCGTTTTAATACCATCATCGCTGGCCTATGGAAAAAAAACGCAAACGGGAATTACCGCGAATAGCTGTATCAGGTATGATATACAAATTGTTTCCGTTTCGCCCTAATTTTTAATTAGCTACTTGTTCTAACCATCATTTTTGGGTTTTTATATTAACCCAATGTTCAAAGTCATAGCTCGGGACTATAAATTTCTTTAAGTGCACCATCAATTTCAGGATATTCAAAGGTAAACCCCACCTCCTGAATTTTTTTTGCCGATGCTTTTGTGCTGGTCAATACAATGTCGCTCATTTCGCCCAATAGCAATTTTAAAATAAATACAGGTACATTGGGCAACCATAACGGCTTTTGCAATTGTTTGGCAATGGCGTGCGTCAGCTCCTTGTTAGTTACAGCGTTAGGGGCCACCATATTATAAACGCCGTTTAAATTTTCATTTTCTATCCCCCACAGGTACATGTTAATAGCGTCCTGTTCATGTATCCAGGGTATCCATTGCTTGCCATTGCCCAATGGTGAACCCAGGTAATATTTAATAGGCAAAGCTATTTTTTTTAATGCCCCTCCATTGGCAGCAAGTATAACGCCCATGCGAAATTTTAATACCCGCAAACCCAATGATCGGCCTTCGTCTACCATCTGCTCCCATTGCTCACAGCAACTACCTGAAAAATCATTGCCCTGAGCGCCGTCTTCTGTAACAAATTCATCGCCGCAATCGCCATAATAACCCGTGGCAGACGCAGAAATTACGGAATTAACATTATGCTTTTTCTTTTTTAACAGCTCATAAATTAGAGTAATAGATTTGCTTCGGCTCGCAATTATTTCCTTTTTTCGTTTCTCTGTCCAGCGTTTCCCAGCAATATCAGCCCCGGCCAAATGCACTATGATAGCTACATCATCAATACAATGCTCATCTATTTGCCCTTTGCTAATATCCCACAAGTAAGTTTTTACCCTTGCATCATTGCCGGGGTTACGGCTTAGATGACTTACGGTATAGCCTTTGTCTAATAAAAGCCGGGTTAGCTTACTGCCTACCAAACCTGTGCCGCCGGTTAATAAAATGTGTTTGCTGTTCATAGTATTATTTAAGATGCAAACGTTATTCAAGGCCTATTTCAAAATTTCCTTAATATCATCAGCCGAAAGCGATTTGATGAAACTTTCTTCTGTAGTGATCAATGCCCGCGCCACGCTTAGTTTACGCTGCTGCAGGGCCAGTATTTTTTCTTCAACCGTATCCTTGGTGATAAATTTATAAATAAATACATTTTTGGTTTGCCCTATGCGGTGTGTGCGGTCAATAGCCTGTTGCTCAATGGCGGGGTTCCACCACGGGTCGAGAATAAACACGTAGTCGGCCTCGGTTAAGTTAAGGCCCACGCCGCCGGCTTTTATCGAGATCAAAAACACTCTTGTTTTCTCATCTTCCTGGAATTGCTTTACCACATCGCCGCGGTTTTGCGTACTTCCGTCTAGATAAACGTAGGGGATATGATGTTCGTCAAAATGTTCGCGGTAAATATTCAATTGTTTTACAAACTGCGAAAATACCAATACCTTATGCCCACCGTCAAGCACAGTGTTTAAGGTATGGGTTACGTTTTCAAATTTGCCCGAATCGCCTTCATAATCCTGGTCTATCATGTAAGGGTGGTTGGCTATTTGGCGCAGCTTGGTTAAACCCTGTAAAACCTGTATCTGCGTTTTGGCAAAGGTGCCATCTTCTAAACTTTTTAACAGCTCGTTACGGTATTCTGATTTTACCTTTTCATATACTGAGGCCTGGTCGTCGCTCATCTGGCAATAAAATAAATTTTCTGTTTTTGGCGGCAACTCGGTTGCCACCTGTTCTTTGGTGCGGCGCAAAACAAAGGGTTTTATCAGGGCTTGCAGCTTGCGGGCTTTATCCTCATCTTTTTTCTTTTCAATGGGCGTTACAAACTCATTTTGAAAATATTGCTGTGTACCCAGCAGGCCAGGGTTAATAAACGACATTTGCGTCCACAGGTCATTTACCGAGTTTTCAACCGGTGTACCGCTCAATATCAATTTAAAACGAGATTTTAATTGTTTAACCGAGTGGTAGGATTTTGATGATGGGTTTTTAATATTCTGGCTTTCATCCAAAATAACATAATCAAAAAAGTACGATTGCAGCAGGTCTACATCTATCCTCGTAATGCCGTAGGTGGTGATCACCACATCATAGTTGGCAAATACTTCCGGCGATTTATAGCGGAATGTTCCGGTATGTACCATCAGCCGCAGTTTTGGTGTAAACTTTTTAGCCTCATTAAGCCAGTTATAAATGAGTGAGGTAGGCATAATTACCAACGATGTACTTTTGTTTCCCGCAGCTTCCGCATCTTCTTTATGTTTTTGTAACAGGGCAAGGGTTTGTATGGTTTTGCCCAGGCCCATATCATCAGCCAAACAGCCCCCAAAGTGAAAGTTTTTAAGAAAGTGGAACCAGTTATACCCTGCATGCTGGTAATGCCTTAAATGGCCCTTAAAGCTTTGCGGCATGGGTATTTCTTCCAGTTGCTCAAAATCTGTTAACTTTTGCAGCTTGCGGCTCATGGAAACTTCGGCCATTTCGCCGGCAGCCAGGTCATTAACTAAACCAATATGATGCCTGCGGAGTTTAAGCAGGTTGCCGCCTTCGCTGAAATGCAGCAGGTTGCCATATTCTGAAAACCATTTTTCGGGAATCACAGCAATTTCGCCGGACGGCAGTATAAACTCTTTTTTATGATTGAGAATATGATTTTTTAGCTGAATAAATGGTATACGGTATGGCCCGAAATAAACGATGGCATTAATATCAAACCAGTCATTATCCTCTTTAACTTCCAAATCAATTTTACTCGCGCCAAATACATAGCGTTTTTGTCCTTCAGGCTGTTCAATTTCAAAACCTATTTCTGTCAATTCATCATGATGTTGGTTCAGCCACTCGAATACAGAGAAGGATTGATCGGCATCTTCATTATCGGTGGCCACTTCCAGGTTTTGGAAAAGCGATGAAACCGTTTTCAGGCCCAATGCTTCCAGTTGATGGAGTTTGTTTTTTTCCCAGGCTACAGACCGCCTTATGCGGTGAAATGTATAATTATCGCCATTACGCTCCATACGAACGGAAACATGCCGCCCGTCGCCATAAGGAAAAATATAGCCCGAGTATTTGAAGTAGAGTTGTAACTGCGAAGTGCCGCCTTCTACATATATTGGTTTTAATACGGGCAGGGCCTCGTGTTTTTCAGTGTCAATTGTAAAGCCCTCGGCATATACATTATGTTTCTCGATAAGCGGGGCCACAAATTTTTCAAAATATGATTGTTCAGACGAACGCGGAATAGCTATATAGCGTTTGTTTAAAAACGGCAACAGCTTTTTGCCCTCTATCTCCTTATCAAAATAATAAAGCGTATCATCCATCAGCATCCATGCCGGCTGGTTGCAAATGATCTCGGCATTTTTAAACATAAATTCAATACGCATCCCCTTGTACTTAATGGTGGGGAAGTAACGTATCTCCTGCTCATCGCGCCTGAAGTGAAACAGCACAGAAGCAGGTTCATCAGCAATGTGCAGCCGACGTTCGGCGGGGTAACCCTCCTTGCTCATCAGGTAAATTTGCTTATCGCCTAACAGGGTAAGCGCCTCGGCCATGCGCTTTTCCATTTTGGGGCGGATGGTATCATAAAGCTGTTCGTTAAAAATTTTAGAAAAAAACTCGGATGGACGGATAGGTTTTTTATGGAAACGTTTAATGAGGTTGCCCTGTTCAATTTCTTCCAGCAGTTTTACCAGCTTCAGGTCGGTTTCATCAATGCAATGCGTAAACTCGCCTGCAGTATTTGAGAATAAGCGCTGGTAGGTTAAAGAGAATTCGCCGTTTGGGTTTAGCTGAACAATGTGCGGTTCAATAACATAGCCCAGGTACTCATGCCGCGCAATGGCATAAATTATCTGGCAGGGCTTTGAACTGTCTACACGTAACATTCGCTTCTGATAAAAATTTAAGAGAAGCTACATCAACAAAAAATTCAAACGTAGTTAGAATTTATAGTATGCGGAAATGTTTTGTGTTAAATAATTATTAACAATGAAGCTTAAAGCGGAAAGGTAAAAGCAAAAAGCTATTATAGCTTTCAGCTTTAGACTTTTTGCTTTAAGCTTATATTTCCACTTCCCCATCAAAAACCATTATCGCCGGCCCTTCTAAAAAAATATCAGTAAAAACTTTACCGTCATAAGTAAAGCGGATATTCAGATCGCCGCCTAAAACTTTTATGGGAGTTTCTATTGTGCCGGTTTGGTTATGGTGTTTGGCCATGGCTAAAGCCACCGCGGTAACGCCGGTTCCGCAGGCATAAGTTTCGTCCTCAACGCCGCGCTCAAAGGTGCGTACAAAGTAGCCGGTTCCGTTGGGCTCCACAAAATTTACATTGATGCCGTTGGCTTTGTAAGTTTTGTTATTGCGGATGGCATAACCCTCCTCGTACACATCTTTATTGGCCAGATCATTTGCCAGCGTTATATAATGCGGCGAGCCGGTATTGAGCACATAGGCTTCGCCATCGTTGGTAATGGTATCAACATCAATCATTTGCAGGCTCACCCAATCGCCCGATGCTGAAATTTTGGCATGATGCGGACCGTCAACTGCCAAAAAATCTGCCTCGTTTTTTACAATACCCAAAAATTTGGCAAAGGCTGCAATACACCGCCCCCCATTGCCGCACATGCTGCTGGGCTGGCCATCGGCATTATAATATACCATCTCAAAATCATAACCGGCTTTATTTTGAAGAAACATTATACCATCGCCGCCTATACCAAAACGACGGTTACATAAGCGCGCAATTAGCTGTGTATTATGATGATCGACCATGTTTTTACGATTGTCGACCAATATAAAATCGTTGCCGGCGCCCTGGTATTTATAGAAATGTATTTTCACAATATATTATTAAAAGTATTTTTTATTTTAGCTTTAAACGCGGCGGGCAATAACAATATAGTGGGCCCACAGGTTTAAATTTAACATTTTTTTAACATAAGTTATGATAACTTATTGTTGTTTCTACCGTCTTAATGGTATTAAATTTGAAGTTCAAAAATAAGTATAACAAACAGAATAAAAAGGAATAATAAGATGAAAAGAATTGGTTTAACATTATTAACGGCTTTTGTAGGCGGCGCAATGGCATTGGGCACTTACAAAGTGATCGAGAACAAGTATGCTGATAATATGAGCTTTGATGATAAGCAAAAAGTTTATTTTGCCAGCAATCATTTATCTACAGGCATTACGTCATCAGCAGGTGAGGTTGATTTTACACAAGCAGCGGCAGCGGTAACCCCGGCGGTGGTTTACATCCGCACTACTTACGCCAGCCAGGGAAACAGCAGCCAGCAAGACATGATGCAGCAAATGTTTGGTGATATGTTCGGCCAGCGTATGCCGCGTCAAAATACGCCTCAAATGGCTTCCGGCTCGGGTGTTATTATAGCGCCTGATGGCTACATTGTTACCAACAACCACGTGGTTGAAAAGGCTGAGAAAATTGAGATCACCACTAACGATCATCGCCATTTTACAGCCAAAGTAATAGGTACTGATCCTAATACCGACCTTGCCCTGATAAAAATTGACGCCTCTAACCTACCCATTGTAAAATTAGGCAACTCTGACGACGCGAGAGTTGGCGAGTGGGTATTGGCAGTTGGCAACCCGTTTAATTTAACTTCTACAGTTACAGCAGGTATCGTTAGCGCTAAAGGGCGTGGCATAGGCATTATCGGAACAGAGGATCAACAGGACGAAAACCCGTTTGGGCCAACCAGGATGCGTTCGCAAGCACCTAAACAAAGTATAGAGTCGTTTATACAAACAGATGCTGCTATTAACCCTGGTAACAGTGGCGGCGCGCTGGTAAATACCAAAGGTGAGTTGATAGGCATTAATGCTGCTATTGCTTCACATACCGGCTCGTATGAAGGTTATGGTTTTGCTATCCCTATTAACCTTGCCAAAAAAGTATTGAATGATATTCAAAAATTCGGCGCGGTAAAACGCGGGTATATAGGGGTAACTTTTTCAGACCTCAATGAACCTGAGCAAGCTGCAGACCTGCATACCGATAAAACCAATGGGTTGTACGTTAGAAGCCTTGTACCAGGCGGCGGTGCTGAATTGGCGGGTTTAAAACAAGGTGATATTATTACAAAGGTTGAGGGTGTTACAGTATACGAATCATCTGATTTGCAGGAGCGTGTAGGACGCTTACAACCGGGCGATAAAATAAATTTGACTGTTTTACGTGATGGCGCCGAGAAAAACTTTACTGTTACGCTTAAAGCAGAATCACCCGTTGCACGTGATGCTGCCGTTTCAAGATCAGCTACCGAATTATACAATAAACTGGGCGCAAGCTTTATGCCGCTTACATCTTCGGAAAAAGCTAAATTCCATGTTAACGGTGGCGTTGTGGTTACCCAGGTTCGCAGGGGCGGTATATTTGATAGGGCTGACATTCCTTCAGGCACTATCATTACCAACATTAATAAAGAACCAATAAATACCGTTGCTGATATTGACAGAGCAATAACTAACCTGAAAAATGGGATGCTTATTATAGGCGGTTATTATGCTGATGGAACAAAGTTCAGTGGTACTTTCACAGTAACAGAATAAATTATCAGTAATTAATAAATATTACAAGAAACCCCGGCTTATTGCCGGGTTTTTTTGTTTTGGGATGATTAGGTTTAACCAACGAAGCCGAAATTAATATCTTTACCCCATGATCGATGTTATCTTAAAAAAGGGTAAAGAAAAAGCGGTGCTGCATCACCATCCCTGGGTTTTTTCGGGGGCGATAGAACCGGTAAAAGGCAAGCCCGCTAATGGCGATATTGTACGCCTGCTGAATATAAAGGGCGACTTCATGGCTTACGGGTTTTATAACGATAAGTCGCGCGTTGCATTGCGTTTGCTGGAATGGGATGAGGGTGTTACTGTTGATGAGGATTGGTTCTGTAGAAAAGTGGCAGTGGCAGTTGCCGGGCGCAATGATCTGCTGAGTAGTGGTGAAACCAATACCTGCAGGCTGATATTCAGCGAATCTGATTTCCTGCCCGGTTTAATTGTTGATAAATATGCTGATCATTTAGCGGTACAAGTGCTTACGTCAGGCATGGAAAAAATAATGCCTGTTATTATTGAAGAATTGCAAAGATTGCTAAAGCCGGCAAGTATTTTTGATAAAAGCGACGCGGCCTCCAGGCTGCATGAAGGCATGGAAACTTCGAACATTTTACTGGCAGGTGTTGAGCCGCCGGGATCTGTTGAAGTGAAAGAGAATAATATGCTGTATAATATCAATATTGCCGGGGGCCAGAAATCGGGCTTTTATTGCGATCAGCGCGATAACCGCAAAATAGTTGCCGCTCACGCTAAAGGGAAGAAGGTGTTGGATTGCTTTTGTTATACCGGCGGTTTTACGCTGAATTGCTTAAATAATGACGCCGCGGCAGTTACCAGCTTGGATAGCTCAGCGTCGGCTATGGAAACATTAAGAGAGAACATCGGCCTGAATAAACTGGATGTGAAAAAACATATTGCCATACAAGCCGATGTAAATAAGCAGCTGCGGGTTTTCAGGGAAGAAGGTGAGCAGTTTGATATGATCATACTTGATCCGCCAAAATACGCGCCCTCGCGCTCAGCGCTCGACAGGGCTTCGAGGGCCTATAAGGACCTTAACCGTTTGGCCATGCTGCTGTTAAATGGCGGCGGGCTGCTGGCCACTTATTCCTGTTCAGGCGCTATGAATATGGAAACCTTTAAACAGGTTATTGCCTGGGCCGCCCTGGATGCCGGCAAACAGGTGCAATTCATCAACCAGTTTTGCCAGCCCGAAGACCACCCGGTAAGGTCATCATTCCCCGAAGGGGAGTATTTAAAAGGGTTGTTGTGCAGGGTGTTTTGAGTTAGAATCAAGAATTAAGAGTCAAGAATCAGGAAAATTTAATCTTGGTTCTTGACTCTTAATTCTTGCATCTTATTTAATCAAACTTAACGCTGCCGTAATTTGATTTAACAGTGATCACTTTATCAGTATTCCCTTTGCCTATATGCCCCTTATAATTTATTGTTGAGTTATGGCGGTTTTCATCTGTAGGTGTTTTGTTGGTAACACTGGTTGCATTATTGTATATAAAATCTGCATAATGTGTTGTTACATCAAAATCAGCATTCATATCATTTAATGAACCTAATTTTATGGGGGCAAAGGATGTATTAATTGATAATGTTTTCAGGTTTTTATCTACATCGCCTATTTCCAGCCCGTCATAACGCACAGTGATATTACCCGAAGTGCTCAGTTTGCCTATTTTTGCGGGACTATGGTTTATTACCGCATTTAATTTGTCCGCAGCATCGAGTTTAAGGCTGCCGTATGATAAATTAAGGTCGCTGCCGGTCAGGCTGATTATATTAGCGGCGCCATAACGTACAGTGACATCGCTATTGGTTAATGATTGTGCTATGAGGCCTCCGTAGCTATTGTTAATAGTTACTTTACCCTCAAGGGTTGGTAATTGAATTAATCCGTACCTGTTGGTAATGCTAACCGCGCTCTTTACCGGCATATATACAGTATAACTTACCACCGTTTTGCGCACGGTTGTTTTACCATTATTGGTCATTGTTCCCCACCAACTATTTTTAGAACCGTCAATAACGGTTTCAAATGATACCAGGTTGTTTTCTTTGCTATCGGCAATGCTGGTTTGATCCAGTATTTTTTGTGCTTCGGCATCATCATTAGCGTATGCTTTAATTTGCACATCAACTTTAAACTCGTTTTTGGCCCAGGTGGCAACGGTTACTTTACCATAGCGGTTATCAATTTCCAGTTTATCGTTCCCGTCGGCCGGGTAGCTTTTAGTGTAGGTTTTGGTTTTTTCCTTTACCTCACCGCTTTGTACCTTTTTATCCAGGTTGTCGTCGACATTAAAGCTGAACCTCATGTTGTTGTTAAAACTCCTGTTGAAATTCTTGTTAAAGGCAGAATCGAACTTTACATTAATATCTGTGTTGATTCTTACATTCATGTCTCTTAGCCTCACATTCATATCCCTTAACCTTACTGATACTCTGTCCTTTGCTTCGGTATTGTTCTTTTTGTTTTCCTCTCTTCTCAGTTCCTCCATTTGTTTTTGTAATTCGCGTTGCTGTTCCTGTAATTTTCTCATTTTACGCAGGTAAGCCGTGTCCTGCGAACTTGAAAAATTAATGTCAGGGCTCACCGAGTAAGCTCCGGGAGCAGCATACGAATAAGCATGCGGGGCTGACGAAGATGATGAAGCACTTCCTTCGCCATGAGACGAGTTTGCACTTGCCTCGGGGGCAGGTGATTGGGCTGTTGTGGCTTGCGCGTAAATTACAGTACTGCAGGCTACCGTGCCTATAAATGTAATTAAGGCAATACTATATATCTTTAGTTTCATTTTTTTTGGGATTTTTAAATTCATTAAATTGTTCAATTACATTAAGTTGCTGATTGAGCACCTCTGTTTGTATTTGCAAGTTCCGGATCATTGCACGTAAAACAGCTTCCTGGTCAGGACTGGTAGCCAGATCATTATTTAATTTTTTATATGTAGAATCCATTTTAGCTATCTCAGCGCTAAACTCTTTATACAATTGCGGGTCTGATTTTGCAATAGTTTTTAGCTCGGTGCGTTGGGTTGCTATCAATGAGGCATAATGCACCTGTTGTTTGGCATATTCAGGATTAATGGCCGCCAGGTTAACTGTTGACCGCTCGTTGCGCAGGTATACAGCAAAGCAGGCACCCATAACTAAAATTACCAGGGCCGCAACCCGCAAAACAAATGCTAATGAAAATGTTTTTTGTGGCCGCTTTTGCTCGTTAAATTGCTGCGGCAGTTCATTCTCTATCCTGTTCCACAGGTTTGCCCTGGGTTCCAGGTCATCAAATTCTTCCCTGTTATTTTTTATAAAATCCTCTAATCGCTTGCTCATTGTATTATTCCCTTCCTGTTTAATAGCTCACTCAGCTTTCTTTTTGCTCTTAAAAATTGTGTTCTTGATGTATTTTCTGTAATGCCTAATATTTGCCCTATTTCTTCATGGTCATATCCTTCCAGCAGGTATAGTGATATAACCATCCGGTACCCTTCAGGCAATTCTTTCATAACCTCTTTAATTAAGGCTACTTTGTATTGGGTTTCCTCGTAATCATCATCCGCTTCCTCCCCACTTATATTATCTAATTGTTCATCGCCTATTTCAACCAGCTCTAATTTTCGTTTCCTCAATAAATTGATAGACCGGCTTACCACTATTTGTTTAAGCCATAAACCAAATGTGGTTTCCTGCCTAAAGTCTGTTATCCGGTTAAAAGCATCTAAAAAGGCTTCCTGCAAAACATCCTCGGCCTCGCCGATATTGCCCACGATACGAAAGGCGACGTTCAACATCGCTTTTGAGTATAGCCGGTAGAGCTCGTAGCAGGCTTTTTTACTGCCCTGCTTGCACTCAACCACCAGGTTGTAATGCTTGTCGATGAATAAGGCGTCCAAAGTTTTAGCTTTCAGGTTATATGACAGCAGTTTTTTCTGAATGTTGCATCAATATGAAATATTTATGAAATCAGGATGAATTTAGCTTAATTCTGCTTCAAAAAAGTATCAATAGCAGTTATAGCATTATTGTATCTTTCCTGCCCGGTACCCGTTATAAGCACATAATTGGCATTTAACGCCTCCAGTTCTTTATACCAAATATCCATAAAATGTTCGCGCAGTTGAGGGAAATCGCGCAAGGGGTCTTCCTGCCAGGGCATGTCGATATTTAAAAGTAGGTAGAGGTCGTAATGATGTTTGGGTAATTCGTCCAATACTTCCTGCGGGGATTTCCCGAATATATGGTCGCTCCATATTTTTACAGTGATGAAGGTGGTATCGCAAATGAGCAGGCGGTTAGCGGTTGGTAGCAGTTCCTTTTCTAAAGCAATTTGCCCGTGAAACATATTGATCTCGTCCTGCCAGGTTGGTGCGGTGGTAAGTTTTTCACAGTATTCGCGGGCATATTCGGGCACCCAAACTGTATGGTAATGACCCGCCAGGTAAGCAGCCAAGGTTGATTTCCCCGTTGATTCAGGGCCGACGATAGCTATTTTCTTTATTTTATTTTCCATATCAAGTCGTCAGCCCCCTCTAAATCTCCCCCGGTAGGGGAGACTTCTTGGAGCAATTTTTAAGCCCTCCCTTCCGGGGAGGGTTGGGTGGGGATTTGTTTCTTCCAATCTCTTTTCCAGTCAATATACCCCAATAAAGCAATACCAACATATATAGCATACATAATGGCGGTAAGATGCAGCCCTTTAAAAAGGTAAACGCCTACATAAATAATATCTACAAATATCCATATCAGCCAGTTCTCTAATACCTTACGTGCCAGGAAAATTTGGGCAACCAGGCTGCACGCTGTACAAAAGCTATCAATAAACGGGTAGGAGGCCGTAGTATATTTTAAAACCGAACCTAAAAAAAACGTGAATATAATAATTGCTAAAACTGATAAAAGCAGCTCATTTTTTTTAATGCGCATAACCGGGGTTTTTTGATCTGATGAAGGCTTTCTGCTCCAAAAATACCAGCCGTAAATATTGGTGATCAAAAAATAAACCTGGAGGCCCATATCGGCAAACAGGTGACTGTTATAAAAAATGAAAATGTAAATGGCTACACTTATAATGGCCAGGGGCCAGTTCCATATAACATTTTTGGCAGCCAGGTACACGCATAATAAGCCGGTAATAACCCCAATTACTTCCGGTATTGATTGATGCTGCCACCAAATTTGCAGCGTGTGCATAATTCCCATTGCCCAAATATAAAAACAGCCATGGGTTTATCATTGCTGTTCAGTTAATTATAAGCATATTATTCCTGGATGTTTTAAGCAGTTGGTATATTTTTCATTAAAAGCAATAAAAAATAGGATTTGTTAATTAAAAACATTTAAATTTATCCCTAAGATTTAAACACGTCCCGCGTGAATATTTTTTTGTGAGAATAAAAGCTGATAACGGGGACGAACTACTACAATTTTAATTGTTAATTTTTTTTAAAAAAGCCGTTCCTTTCATAGGGGAACGGCTTTTGTTCTTTAATGCACGTCAGTAGGCGCTTTAACATTCTTTTTAAATGGCTGCAGGTACAGCAACGGTATAGAGAATAGCATTACCAATCCTGATATATAATAAGCATCATCATAGGTTAATAGTAATGATTGCTTTATTACAGCGCCTTCAATTGCTGCATAAGCCATGTGCAGCGCATCAAAAGCTGATTTACCCTGGGCTATAAAACTTTGCTGCAGCATATTAAGCCTTTGCGTAAATGCATTATTATATGGATTGATGTTGGTTAGCAAATTATTACGGTGTACGGCAGTTCTTATATGAATAATTGTAGTGAGTACCGCAATGCCAAATGACCCCCCTAACTGGCGCATCATATTGTTTAAGCCTGTACCCTGGCCAAGTTCGGGACCCTTCAAATCAGCTATAGCAAGGGTGGTAAGCGGCACAAATAACAAAGCCATCCCCACGCCCCTTATTAAAAGCGGGATCAATACATCGCTTTGCCCGGTGCTCAATGTTGAATGGCTAAGCATGGTGGTGAACACAAAAAACAAAAACATACCCCCGGTTGCCATAAACTGTGCAGGGATGCCCCTATTAAGCATTTTGCCTATAAATGGCATCATTACAATGGTACATAAGCCGCCAGGGAATAATAATTCGCCGGTTTGTTGTGCCGAGAAACCCAGCAAGTTCTGGCAGAATACGGGAAATACAAAGACCGAACCATACAAGCCAAATCCCAGCACAAATGAGGTAAACATACCCACCGCGAAACTCCTGTGCCGCAATATGCCAAAGTTTACTATCGGGTGTTCTACACTCATTTCGCGCCATATAAACAGGATCACCCCCAATATGGCCGATATGGTAAGCACCAATATATATGATTTGGCAAACCAATCTTCCGATTCGCCTTTTTCCAAAATGGTTTGTAAACTGCCAACCGCTACGGCCAGCAGGGCAATGCCCCACCAATCCACGGGCCTTCCCTTTTCTTCCTTAGGTGTTTCGTTAATAAATGTATAGGCGCAGAATGCCGCCAGCGCACCAACCGGGATATTTACATAAAATATCCATCGCCAGGAGAAATGATCGGTAATAAACCCGCCAATGGTTGGCCCAACAGTTGGCCCTACAACCGCTCCTAAACCAAATAGTGCGGTCGCGGTACCTATTTGTTCGCGGGGCCATGTTTCAACCAATATCGCTTGCGAAGTTGATATCAAACCTCCGCCTGCAAGCCCCTGTAATATCCTGAAAATTACCAGTTCATTCAAACTTGTAGCATTGCCGCATAAAAATGAAGCGATGGTGAATACAATTATTGAAGTGATGAAATATTGCTTGCGCCCGAACCTGCTGCCCAGCCACCCGGACATGGGCAATATAATTACGTTAGCCACGGCGTAGCCGGTAACAACCCAGGCAACATCTTCCAGTGTGGCGCCCAGGTTACCCTGTATAACCGGTAAGGATACATTTACAATGGTGGTGTCTATCAGCTCCAAAAGCGAAGCCACGATCACTGTAATAGTAATGATCCATTTTTTAAAGCCTTGTTCAGCCATTTTTTATTTAGTTCATAGTTAATGGTTCATAGTTCATAGCAAAGACAACTATAGATATTGAACCGATCAATTTGTTTCATTTTATTTGGGCCATGGTAGCCATAGTAAGTTTACTATGAACTATCATCCATGAACCATTAACTTACTCTTTAATAATAACAGATACGCTTACACTCATGCCGGGGCGCAGTTTATCCATAATGTCTTTACCGGCATTTATCTTAATTTTTACAGGCACACGCTGTACAACTTTTACATAGTTGCCTGTAGCATTATCAGGGGGCAGTAACGAGAATTTAGCGCCTGTGGCGGGCGCGAAATTGTAAACCGTACCCTGTACTTTTAATTCAGGATAGGCATCAATGTCAATATCAACCTTTTGCCCGTCGTGTATCTTATCCAGCTGTGTTTCTTTAAAGTTGGCGGTAATAAACAGGCTGTTATCATTAACTATCGAAAATAAAGTTTGCCCTGCCTGAACCAACTGGCCCAGTTGTACATTCTTTTTCGAAGTGATGCCCGAGGCCGGCGCTTCAATATTGGTATAGCTTAATTGCAGTTTTGCAAAATCAACATCAACCTGTTTCTGGTTTACGCCGGTATTGGTCACTTTTAACTCATCGCGGGTTGTGCCAACCTGCTCTTCAGCGGCCTTATACTGATCTTGCGAGGCATGATAATTGGCCTGTGCAACTTCCAGGTCTGATTTTGCCTGGTCAAATTGCTGCTGGGTTATAGAACCGTCTTTAATAAGGTTTGCATAACGCTGGTAATCTTTTTCTACTTTATCCAGGCGCGCTGCCGCCGAGGCAACATTAGCCTTCGCCACAGCCGAATTTGCCGCGTTGGCATAAATTTGCGATTCGCCCACGTTTACCCCCGCGCTGGCGCCCACCTGCGCGGCTTTTGCCTGCTCCAGTTTAACCTGGTAATCGCGTGGGTCTATCTTTACCAGCATCTGGCCCTTGTTAACGTGTGTGTTTTCTTCAAAGTAAATGCTGTCAACATATCCGCCTACGCGGGTTACCACAGGGCTAATGTTGCCGTCAATTTGGGCATCGTCCGTATCAACGTGTTTGCCGTAATATATATATTCTTTTACACCGAAAAAAGCGCCCCCTAAAAGTATAATGCCTAATATGATGGGCAATACCCGGTTAGGTTTTTTTGCTGATTGTGTTTCGGTTGTTGTATGTTCTTTTGCCATTGTGTGTTGTATTATTTGTTAAGTTTTCCGGTTGATTTTAATAAAGTGTAATAAGCCAGCCCAGCGTCGGCTTTTGCCAATTCCAGGTTGATCTGCGCCTGGTATAATAATGTTTCCGCATCGGCCCTGTCTGTTGCCGAAGCGATATTGCTTTTGTATTTTGATGCCAGGATGTTGTTGTTTTCGCCAGCCTGTTCTATGGATGTTTGTAAAAGCTTGATCTTGTTTAACGCCGTTACATAATTCTGATAGTTTTGATTAACCTCGTTCTTTACATTATCAAGCGTAATGCTTTTGTTTATACCTACCTGGTCACGCTGTATTTTTGCTTCGGCTATCTTATTTTTATTGGTCCACAAGGCGCCAAAGTTCCATGAAGCCGTTAATCCTAAGGTTACAGGGGTAATGAAACTACCTGACCGTGGTAGCGGATTGCCCGAAACATCCACATAATAGCCGCCTGCCGAAGCCGATAAATTTGGTGATATATTCGCCGCTATGCTTTTAATATTAGTTTCAGCAACGCGGTTGCGCAGGTCAAGCTGTGCCAGTTCCTGGCGGCTGGCTATCGCCGTATCAATATAAGTGCTTAATGGGCCGGGCTCCCGGTTGGCCTCGTTTATCTGCTCTATATTTAATTGCGTGGTTTCGGGCAGGCCCAGCAAAATATCCAGGTTATAGTTAATGATCTTGCGGTTGCTTTCCAGGTCGATGCCTGTCAGTTCAATATTCGCCCTTTGTAGTTGGAAGCGCAATACATCATTTTTAGTAACCAGCCCCTGGTCAAAAAAGCGCTGCGACTGGTGTATCTGCTGATCAATGGTTTCCAAATTCTGGTTAACCACTTTTTTACTTTGCAATACCTTGTATAAATTATAATACGCGCTAATTATCTCGTAAGCTATCTGGTCCTTGTCTTTAACAGCGTCCAAACGCGCAATACTGGTCAATAAATTAGTCGATTCCTGCGCGTATTTTAGCCTATGGCCGTCAAACAGGCTTTCTTTTACCGAAGCTATTCCTAAATACGCATCGGCGCTTTTTGGCAGATGGATGACACTGGGGCCAAAATCAAGTGTGTTTGCGGGTATTTCGGCCCGGTTGTAGCCGAAGCTTACATCGCCGGTAGGCAATTCCCTGTCCTTTGCCTGGTTATATTGCGAAACTGCCTGGTCAATTTTTGATTGCGACAGTTTTAAAACCTTGCTGTTATCCAAACCTAATTTTATGGCTTCGTTAAGGGTAATAGTCCTATCCTGCGCGGCCGCTTTCTTTGCCATCACCGCCATTAACAGCATGGAGAGCACGATAGCCAAAAAGGGTATTTTGCAAAGGTGTAGTTTGTGAGTTGTATTCAATTGTATATTCATGTTAATTCAATAAGTATGCTTTTAATAAGTTCTTCATATAGCTTTTTATCTGCGGCTTTAATTTAGTCTCAATCATTTTATCATCCCGTATATCGTACCGCAATAATGCCGACGCTATCATAGGCGTATTGAGGATATAATTTTTGGTGCCGTAAAGCGTAGCAATTACCATCGGGATATCTATGTCTTTTTTAAACTCGCCTTTGGCAATGCCCTCCTTTAGTATTTTGTCCAGCTCGGTTACATTTTTCAGCAGCATATCGCGTAATTTGTCTGATAGATCATTGCTTCTGTTCATCCCCATTTCCTGGTATAATAGTTTTTGGAAACAGTTATTTGTAACAATTTTCTCGCCATACATTTCAATATATTGTTCCATCTTTTCCCAGGCGGTCATACTATCATCATTGCCCAGGTTTTGCAGGATATTTTGAAACGATGATATTTTGCGTTCAAATATTTCCAGGAACAAACCCTCTTTCGAGCCAAAGTAGTAGTTAAGCATGGCCATATTTACACCGGCCTCGCCCGATATCAACCGGGTTGATGCGCCGTCGAAACCTTTTTCTGAAAACACGCGCTCGGCTACGTCCAGGATATAGTCTCTTTTGTCTATTTTATCTTTGTCCATAATCTTTTAATTGCACAAAGTTAATCAAACGATTGATTAAAGTAAAATTATTTTTATGTTAAATTAATAAGTGACTGATTATCAATAAGAAAAAATCAATCAATCGATTAACTCTTTTATTAATTACAGTCATTTTGAATATTTGTTTTATTATTGATACAATAAACCGTGCTCATTATCTTTCAATTATATTTGTTTTATGAACCGTATTAAACTCATAGCTTTTCTTTTGGTTATTGCGCCATCTGTATTCGCGCAAACCGCGCCGCCGTCGGATTTAGTAACTATTCAGCAAACCTTTAAAAAGCTGAATGTTTTGGGCAGCGTTTTATATGTAGCAGCGCACCCGGATGATGAGAACACGCGTTTGCTGGCCTATTTGGCCCAGGAGAAACATTACCGCACAGGTTATTTATCATTAACACGCGGCGATGGCGGCCAAAACCTGATAGGCAACGAACAAAGCGAAATTCTGGGACTGATACGCACCCAGGAACTTTTAGCCGCGCGCAGGGTTGACGGCGCCGAACAGTTTTTTACCCGCGCCAACGATTTCGGCTTTTCAAAAGGGCCGGAAGAAACCCTGAAAATATGGGACCGCGAAAAAGTGCTGGGTGATGTGGTATGGGTGATACGAAAATTCAGGCCCGATGTAATTATATGCCGTTTCCCAACAACGGGGGAGGGCGGCCACGGGCATCATACCGCTTCGGCCATATTAGCGCAGGAAGCCTTTACCCTGGCTGCCGACCCAACTAAATACCCTGAGCAGTTAAAATATGTACAGCCCTGGCAAGCCAAACGTTTATTGACGAATGGTTTTAATTTCGGGAGCGTTAATACAACCGCCGAAACCCAGTTTAAAATTGATGTGGGGGTATATAACCCAATTATGGGTAAAGGCTACGGCGAAATTGCCGCCGACAGCCGCTCGAACCATAAAACACAGGGCTTTGGCAGCGCCAAACAGCGCGGCAGTTCTTTCGAATATTTCAGGCCCATTTTAGGCGACGCGCCGCAAACTGATTTGATGGATGGTATAAATACGACATGGGGACGGGTTAAGGATGGGGATGCCATTGCCGCTACGCTGGCGGTTATTAAAAGGGATTTTGATGCCGATCATCCCGACAGGTCTGTGCCGGCGTTGGTAGCTTTGTTAGGCAGGGTTGAAAAGGTAAATGATAACTACTGGCGCACACAAAAAACAAAGGAATTAAGTGATTTGATCGCAGCTTGCGCGGGATTATGGTTTGAGAGTTATGCCACCGGCCCAAGTTATGCTTTGGGTGATATGATACAGGTACGATCAGAGATCATAAACCGTTATGGAGACAGAACAAAAATAAATAGTCTTACTACCGGAACGGATATACAACAGTTAAATGCAAAGGTGATTCCATCAAATCAATTGCAAATCCTTAACAGCAGTTTAACCGCCAATAAAATTACCCAACCTTATTGGCTGGAAACGCCCCATTATATAGGCACATATAATATTCCCGACCAGGAAATGGTGGGCAACCCTGAAAACCCCGACGCGCCCATGGTAGAGTTTGAATTTGTGATAGAAGGGAGGCCCGTAAGGTTCAGCCGTAAAATAATGTACAAGTATGTTGATCCGGCCAAAGGGGAGATCTATCAGCCAATTGAAATAGCCCCGCCAGTAACCGCTAATATAGTAGATAAGGATTATGTTTTTAACTCGCAGCAGCCCCAAACCGTACCGGTAAAACTGCAAAGCTTTACCAATAGCAGCGGCACCATCAGCATGAAACCTATACCGGGTTGGAAAATCAGCCCGGAAAAGATAGATTTTACCGATAAACCAAAAGGCACAGAGTGGACAGCATTGTTTACCGTTGCCCCGGCAGATAATAAACCCAAGACCACCACATTAGAGGCTGTGGTAAGCGTTGGCGGTAAAGATTATAGCATGGGTATACAACGCATACGGTACGACCATATCCCGGCCATAACCCTGTTCCCCCCCTCACAAGCTACGCTTATTGATATCGACCTGAAAATAGCAGGCAGAAAGATAGGTTATATAGCCGGCGCAGGCGATGTAGTGCCCGAAGCTTTGGCGCAGGTGGGCTACGAGGTACACCAGCTTACTGAAAGTGACATTATGAACACCGACCTTTCTGTTTACGATGCCATAGTTACCGGAGTGCGCGCTTATAATGTAGACAAGCGTTTGGTTGTAGAACAGCCTAAATTAATGGCTTATGTAAACAATGGCGGCAATTTGGTGGTGCAGTATAATAACAATAATGGGATAGTTGTAAGCCAGATAGGCCCTTACCCTTTCCGCCCGGTAAACCAGCGGGTTACGGACGAGAACGCGAAAGTTACTTTCCTTGATGCAGGCAACCCGGTGCTAAACTATCCCAACAAAATTAACCAAACCGATTTTGACGGCTGGATACAGGAGCGCGGCTTATATTTTGTGAGCAATATCGATCCTCACTATAAAACCATCCTGCAAATGAACGACCCCGGCGAAGCGCCAAACCCCGGCTCATTAATTGTTGCCGATTATGGCAAGGGCAGGTTTGTTTATACTTCCCTCGATTTTTTCAGGGAACTGCCCGCGGGCGTACCTGGCGCGTATAGGTTATTTGTGAATTTGTTGAGTAAACCTAAGTAGTTGTCTGAACTGTGATTTTTAGGATTTGAGGATGGCCATGATTCAATTATACTTGGCAAAGCCATCAGGCATGAACGCATTTAAAATGATGATTAATCTATTCCAAAGGGATCTAAGATACTTAGCTCTGCTATTTTGTTAAAGTCGGATGTATTGCGGCTAATTAAAATATGATTGTTTACTAACGCTGATGCAGCTATAATCGCATCAGGAAGTTTAAGTTTAAATTGCTTCCTTATCCCGATAGTTTTTAGTTTGATATTTTGATCCAATTCATAAACTATACAGTTAGCTATAAAATTATTCAAAAGAAGTATATCAATATCAGTAGCCATATTCCAACATAAGAGTTCAATTTCTGTAATGACAGAAATTGCCGGTTGAAAATTATTTACAACATTATCAATGAACTTTTCTCCTGGTACTGGAAATTGATTTTGAAGGTAATAAATTACTGTATTGGTATCCCAAAGATATTTTACTCCCATTCGTTACGCAAATCGTTCAATTGTTTCTCAATTTCCTCAATGGATTGTTTGGTCATCTGACCCTTATAGGATTTGATCCTGTCTATGCGCTCGGCAGACTTGTCTTCATTTATATGATGTAATCTTATCACTTTTAATGATTCTAAATCCTTCAATAAATTCACTGCTTTATCGTCCAATATATCTAATGTTACCGTTCTCATAGCTTTGCATTAAAATATAAATTTACAATTATTACACTCATCAACAAAATTTAATCGCAGTTAAGGTAACGTTTTAAACACGTACCCATCCTTACTCCAAACCTCCATCGCCTTCGGTAAAACATACTCCAGCCTGTTAAAAGCTTTCAGGCTGTCATGAAACAGCACGATATCGCCGGGGGAAGTATTTTTTATAACATTATCCAGGCATTTTTCTGGTTTAAGGCTGATATCAAAATCGCCGCTTAAAACGTTCCACATTATAATTTGCAGGCCGGGTTTGGCTTCATTCAACAATTTTACCTGTGATTTTTTTATACGCCCATAAGGCGGACGGAACAGGTTGCTGCCTATTAACTCATCAGCCAGCAAAAAATTTTCGAGATAGGTTTCGTTGTTGGTTTTCCAGCCATCGAGGTGATTATAGGTATGATTGCCTACGACGTGACCGTCTGCTTTTACTTGTTGAAATACCTCCGGGTGCTTGCGTACATTATCGCCGATGCAGAAAAAGGTGGCCCTGGCGTTGTACTGTTTTAAAATATTTAATACGAATGGTGTAACAATAGGTATAGGGCCGTCGTCAAAAGTGAGATAAATGCAGCGGCTATCGTGGTTAACATCCCATACTAATTGGGGGTACAGCTTTTTAAGCAACCAGGGAGTTTTAACCGGATACATTGTTAGATACGGGATTTATATAGGAGATATGAGAAAAAATGACTTAATTAGTGATAAAAAATTATCCGGTAAATATCTCAAATTTAATATCTCAAATCTAATAGCTCAAATAAATAATTGCACAGGATAACCTTATGACACAATTTATATTTAAACGGGTACTTATTCCGGGCCTGCTGTTTACCACATTGTTAAGCTTTACAGCAAGGGCGCAGGAAAAGATAACCCTGCAAATGGCAGTTGACCGCGCGCTGGCCAATAATTTAACCATTAAACAGGCGCACGTTACCGAATCATTGGGCATGGCTGATTATGATCAGTCAAAAAATAACCTGCTGCCAAACGTATCAGCTGGCCCGCAGGCTTCTTATAATTTTGGCCGCAGCCCTAACTTAGCTACTTATGCTTATACTACCAAGGCCTTTTTATATGTTACGGGTACAGCTTCGGTATCAATAACACTTTTTCAGGGCGGGCAGCTACGTAACCAGATATTACAAAACAAGTTATTGCTTGATGTTGATAAAAGCAGTACCGCCAAAATTAAAAATGACCTGGTACTAAATGTGGTGACCGATTACCTGCAGATTTTAACAAACCAGGACCTGGTTGCCGCGGCAAAACAACAAATTGAGATAGCCAACCAAACGCTGGATAAATCGCAGATAAGTTTTAAGGTGGGTAACCAAACGCTGGCCGATCTTTCACAGGCAAAAGCGCAGGTTTCAACGGCTAATCTTAATTTAACCACCGCGCAAAATCAGCTGGATCTTTCAATGCTGATACTAAAGCAATATATGGAGATGGACCCCTCGGCTAATATTATTGTTGAAAAACCCGATATCAGTAAACTTACCAATGTAAAAACAATTTACGACCCTAACGAGGTTATAAAAACCGCCTTAACCGTTAACCCCGATGTGCTGCTTGCCGAATTACAGCAAAAAACATCGGCGCAAGCGATAAAAGTAGCCCAAGGGACTTATTACCCTACGGTATCATTGTTTGGCAGCGTTGGGTCAAATTATACAAATTCGCAAACCCAGCAGGTAATAGGTGCTACGCAAGCATTGGTGCCAGTTGGTACTGTGCAAGGTACTAACCAGGTAGTGGTTGCCCCGGTAACACAGCCAATATATGGCCCGTATTCGTTTACCAACCAGTTTGGCAATAACTTTAACCAGGCTGTTGGTGTAAATGTGCAGATACCTATATTTAACAGGTTCATGGCCCATACCAATGTGCATAAGGCGCAGCTGAATTATCAAAACGCCGAACTGAATACACAAATAACAAAAAATAATTTAAGCAAAACTATAATACAAGCGGTACTCGACCTGCAGGCCGCCGTGAAGCAATTTCAATCGGCCACACAAACTTTTGAGGCCATTAAAGACGCTTTAAACATTACCAAACAACGGTATGATGTAGGTTTGGTAAATTCGCTTGATTATAATACCGCGGTTACTAATTTCAGCAAGGCGCAAAATGATATGATAGAAGCACAATACAGCGTTGTGTTCAGAAGTAAAATAATTGACTTTTATTTGGGTAATACCATAACACTTTAAAAAAATCCTGAACCATCATGGGAAAGACTACAAAATATATTTTAATAATACTTGGCGTACTGGTTGTACTGCTGATAGTAGGCAAGGCCACAGGCGTAATTGGCAAATCTGATAAAACGCAGGTTGCTACCGAAAAAACTACGGTACGCGATATTAACGAAACCGTTTCGGCCAGCGGAAAGATAAAGCCGCATGTGGAGGTAAAGATCAGTCCGGAAGTATCGGGCGAGGTTGTTGAACTGCCAATTAAGGAAGGCGATGTAGTAAAAAAGGGCCAGCTGATCTGTAAAATAAGGCCCGATATTTTACAATCGGGGTATGACCGCGCCGTTGCAGCCAACAATTCGCAAAAGGCAGCCATAGGCAATTCAGACCAGATGCTTAAACAAGCCGAAGCTACTTATAATAACCAACAGTCAATTTATAACCGCGATAAAACCTTGTTTGACAACAAGGTGCTTACCGCATCAGAATTTGACGCTGCAAAGGCTGGCTATGATGGAGCTAAAGCCGCATTAGAGGCTGCCAAACAAAATGTAAAAGGCGCCCAATTTGGTTTGGCGCAAACTGCGGCATCAGTTAAAGAGGCACAGGATAATTTATATAAAACATCTATTTTTTCCCCGGTTGACGGAGTGGTTTCCAAGTTATCTATTCAAAAAGGCGAGCGGGTATTAGGCACCGCGCAATTTGCGGGTACCGAGATCATGACCATATCAGACCTAAACCAGCTGGATGTAGATGTTGATGTAAATGAGAATGATATTAACCGCATTATATTAGGCGATTCATCGAAAATTGAGGTTGACGCGCTGCAGGGCAAAAAGTTTAGTGGCACAGTAATAGAAATAGGCAGCGCGGCCAATGTGGTAGGCACCAATGCCGACCAGGTTACCAACTTTACGGTTAAAGTTAGGCTCGACCCTAAATCGTATGCCGACCTGCTTATAAAAAGCGCCGCCAACCCATCACCTTTTCGCCCGGGATTGACAGCTACAGTAGATATTAAAACCAACCATACCCACGGGCTTTCGGTACCCATACAATCGGTAACAACCCGCGATGATAAAAAAATGGATATGAGCGCGCCCAAAAAAGACGCGGCAGTTAAAACAACGGCAAGCGCCCCGGTGACAAAAGAATATGTATTTGTGTACAATGCAGGGAAAGTTAAACAGGTAATGGTAACAACCGGCATACAGGATGATATGTATATACAAATACTATCAGGCTTAAAAGCCGGCGATGAAGTAGTATCGGCCCCTTACCCCGCGATATCAAAAACATTAAAAGACGGCGCAATTGTCGAAAAAGTAGATAAAGCAAAACTATTTACGCCTACGGATAGTAAGTAGGTTTTGATGCGCACCTGCCTGCCGCAGGCAGGGATGTGCAAATGATTTAAATGTTTGAGGCTGGCCTTTGGGTCGGCCTATTTCATTTAGGCCTGGTTATTCTATTCCCGCTTGCTTTAATATGGTATTTGCCGTGCCAACTGGTAAATCTTTTTTGGGATGAGGCACAACAGCTCTTTTCTTATTTGATGGATGGTAAAATATATGATGACTTCCCTTTACGCGGTCTAATATAAACCCCGCCTTTTTTAGCAAGTCAATAATTTCATGTGAGCTGTAATTTCTTTTGGTCATGCAGAAAGCTGCAGGTTATATTCAAGAACATCAATGTCTGATGGAATATCCTCGCCATGTTCTTTTAAACTTTCAACATAAAGTTCAATGGCTTCCTGTGCGTTATGTTTGGCTTCTTCAAGGGTTTCGCCATAAGTTATACAGCCGGGTAATGCCGGAACGTTAACGGTATATCCACCCTCCGGTTCAGGCCTTAATAATACTTTGTAGGTTAATGGTATTGACATGATTAAAGATACTTAGATTTTTTTAATAAGCAATATTTATCTGTTTACTATCATTCGCAAACTCCCTAATAGCTTCAACCCCAAGCCCAAATCCATGCAAATGGAGTTGAATGGTTGAATAGTTAGATAAATAAGAACCTTCCGCGGCAGACAGCGTTATTTCCTTTTTCCGCGGATCAAAACGGATGGTTCTTTTATAGAAGGCGCCTTTTTCATAATCATAAGTTACGCCATCATCTTCATAATAAACAAACTCATTGGCTTCGTTACCGTTCCAGGTATGAAGCATTAGCAGGCCATCGCCTTTTTCGTTGGTGCTTTGTACTATATTTTGCATAGGGATTATGCCCCCGGCCTTAACAAATACCGGCAGGTCGGTTAATGGCGATGGTACATTAATAACCTGCCCGCCCTTAAACTTTTTATCGCTGCTTAACCGGTACCAATCGCCTTCGGGCAAATATACATCGGCAGTTCGCGCGGTGCTTATAACGGGGGCAACCAATAACGCGTCGCCAAACAGGAACTGGTTTTGGTATTTTACGTCGAATACATTTTCATCAAAGGTATAGTCAATTGCTAATGTACGGCTGAGAGGTAAACCGCTTTGGTGCGATTGGTAAAAACCGGAATAAATATAAGGCAACAGCCTGTACCGCAGCTCAATATCTTTTTTAATGATGGCTTCATTTTTAGCCCCCCACCGCCAGGGTTCGCGGTATTCCATGCCCTTAGCCGAATGATTGCGGAGCATAGGCGTATAAACCCCTAACGAGTTCCAGCGTACCATGAGTTCGGGCGTAGGATTGCCCATAAAGCCTCCAATATCAACCCCGGTAAATGACATCCCGGTTAAGCCCAAACTATTCACCAGCCGCTGCCCGAACAGCATGTGCTCATCCGTAGCCGAGTTGTCGCCCGTCCAAACAGCCGAATAACGCTGTGTGCCGCAATATGCCGCGCGGGTGAGTACAAACGGGCGTTTATTATTCAGCAGCCTTTTAGCGCCCTTATAGGTGGCCTTTGCCATTTGCATCCCGTAAACATTCCTTATCTCAGGCATAAAACTCTTCCCGAATTTAACCAGCCAGGGTATGTTTTGCCCCCAGGCCGCAGGTTCGTTCATATCGTTCCAAAAACCTTCAACTCCCGGTTCGGTCAACGCGGTAAATGCCGCGCCCCACCATTCGCGTACTTCTTCATTCAAAAAATCAGGGAAATGGCAGCGGCCCGGCCATACTTCGGCAGTATACAACTCGCCGTTAGGGTAGGCGGCAAAATAATTATTGGCTACACCTTCATCATATTCCTGATAGCCCTCTTCAACTTTAATGCCCGGGTCAACAATAGTAACCAGCCGAAAACCCATAGCTTTCAATTCGTCTATCATTCCTTTCGGGTCGGGAAAAGTTTTCTTGTTCCAGGTGAATATTTTAAAGCCCTCCATATAATCAATATCGCAATAGATCACATCGGCCGGGATATTTCTTTCCCTGAATTTGGCAGCTATAGCCAAAACTTCTTTGGCGCTCATATAGCTCCACCGGCATTGCTGGTAGCCCAGGCTCCATAGCGGCGGCATTTCCATACGGCCCATTAGCCAGGTATAATCCGCTAATATGTTCCGCACACCCTGCGCGCCAAAAAAGTAATAGTTCATATCGCCGCCATCCGCTCCGAACCAGCTCATTTGTTCTCCGGTAGTGGCGCCGAAATCAAAATAACTTTTATGGGTATTATCAAAAAACAAACCATAGGTTAACCAGCTATGCAAGCCGATAAAAAAGGGGAAAGTTTTATATAAAGGGTCGGTTGTAATGGTATGTTCGGACGCGTCGGTGTTCCAGTTTGCATAGCTGGAGCCGCGCCGGTTAAGGTTGCCGTATTTTTCGCCCAGGCCGATAAACTTTTCATCTGCAACTAATTTGCGGTAGTTAATAACGCGCTCACCCTGCCAGTTAACGCCAAAGCGGGGGTCATCCTCACTTAACATTTTACCATCGGCGGTATAAAAATTAAAACGTAGGGGGTTTTTGGTGATAATTAGTTTTAAGGCTGATGTGGTAATTTCAGTTGTATCGGTAGTTTCTTTGTATTGAAATTCGGGGATAGGTTTTTGTATTACGGCAAATGAACTATCTGCCTCATCAAAATTTTTGCTGATGCAAATGCGGATTATGGTGGGGCTGTAAACCGTTATCCGGGCTTCGGCTTGCGGGGTTTTTATTAATAAGACGCCATTTTGCGTAGCGATAGTTTGGGTATTTCCTAAAATTTCAAGCTGCATATGTATGCAACAGCATTATAGGTTTTTTAGTTTGCTAACTATTATCATTAGCTATTGTTATATTGGTTATAAATCCTTTATTATCATATGTGAAATCTACTGCCGCTTCATATATAACTTTATTATGTGACATCATTATTCCAATTGCATTATCTCCATATTTATTTCTATTTTGATAAGATAACGGAAATTGAGTTTTTATTTTATTAATATGATCTCCGATCTTATATTCGACCCCATTAAGTAAAACAGTATAATCAGTACTTTTTACGATGGTGGTTTCCCAACCTCCACTACTAAACCACACCTCCAGTCCTTTATATCTATGTAAATAAAAAAAATCAGCAGCCTCTTCGTTGAACTCTTTTTTTATAGATGCTTTTCCAAATGCTTTTTGTAATTCCTTGGCAGAGCCGAAAATGTAACGTTGATTAAGCTTGTTTTTAATAATAATATTGTCTCTTTCAATACTATCAATGTCTCGGCCAACATCTTGACCAACAACAGTAACGTAGCTAAAGAGAAGTAATATAAAGGTTAAAAGTTTCATAAGAATAAAGGTTAAATAAAACTAAACAAAAAATCCCGCCTTGGCGGGAATCAAATATCATGCATTATTAACAACTGATCAATTGTCTTGGCTTTAACCTTCCCCTGTTGGTGCAGGTTTACAAATTCAACAGCTTCGTCAAATCCCTTTAAAAATTCCTTTTCTTTTCGGGATAGCCTGGCTTTTGAGTTACTGTTGATGACCTTACCGCCTAACTGTTCAACCAGGTCGGCAAGTGTTTTTTCAACTTTATCCGGTATTTCAATAGTGAGCGTTGTCATATAACAAAATTAAACAATTAATTATAAACTGTTTAAAATGAGGTGTAAATCAAATTGTCGGTAACAGGTTTTTGGCTAAAGCCCTTAGCTCCTTGTTATCTTATCCGCCCCTTAAAAGGGACGGCAATGAATTGTATTTATCGGTTTATTGCCGTTGGTTTCAACCAACGGATAAAGTGTGATTAAAACAGGGGGCTTTAGCCCCAACTCACCTGTTAAATGATTATAAAAGAATATGACTTCCTTTTCTCAAAATCCGGACAAGACCAACTGTAAACCCACACCAGGATTAATCATAAAAAGTGTAAACTTTTTAACTTAAAGTGATTCACATTGGATGATTCACCCCATTTGGTCAAATAATCAATAATATTTATATAATGCTCACTTACAATTTATTAAATGCAGTTACCCAAAGTTTTCGTACTGATTCAGGGTGATTCACCCCATTTTTGCAAAGCATTGAATTACAGTACGTTAAAGGCATAGTGTGATTCAATTGATTCAAAGTGATTCACTATTTTGTGAATCACCTGTAAAACAAAAAATCCCGCCATTCAGCGGGATTCAAATATTAAGCCTTCTCAGCTTTCAGCTCCCAAAGGTTCTCAGGATAAACGCCGCTTGCTACCAGGTCAGAAATACATTTTTGTACAATAGGTTTATCTTCCTTATAAGTAACCCCAAACCATTTGGATGAGGTAGGTATCACCTTGAAGGATGCCTGCCCGCTCTTAACCAGGTTATCAGCCACTAACGGAATAAAGAATTCCGCTTTGGGGTTATGCTCGTTGGCAGCAACGAAGTCCTTGAACATCTGTTCGCTTTGCTTAAATACAGCAGGGGTAAATCCCCAGAAATTCATAGATACGCGGGTATCGTTTGGTAAAGGGTGTTCGCCGGTCTCGTCTTTATAAGCAACGCTACCATCGGCTGTAAAGTAAACAGCTGTGCGTTCGTTTACTTCGGTTAGGTTGCCGGAATCATCAACTTCGCAAACGCCGCGCGATACGGTGCCGTAGTCAGACAAAGTTTTATCTATCTGGTAACCTACTAATGAGTATTGGGTGTCACTTGCTTCGGTAGTTAAAAACTTAACCATTTTTTCAAAGGCGTCATAGCCATAATAATCATCAGCGTTTATCACACAAAAAGGTTCGTGTACCTGGTTACGCGCAGCTAATACAGCGTGGGCGGTTCCCCAGGGTTTTGCGCGTTCAATTTCTTTATCTATGCCGAATGGTTTCAGGTCAAAACTTTGAAAAACATAGTCGGTGGCTACCCTGCCTTTTAATTTTGGCTCGAATATAGATTTGAAGGAATCAACAAACTCTTCGCGTATAATAAAGCTGATCTTTCCAAACCCTGCTTTAATAGCATCGTGAATAGAGTAATCAATTATGGTTTCTCCGTTTGGCCCAAATCCATCTATCTGCTTCATACTTCCGTAACGGCTGGCCATGCCTGCGGCCAATATCAATAGTGTGGGTTTCATATATTTTTTTAGTCTAATTGGTTTATTAAATATCGGGTTAATTCATAATAACCGACACTGTACCAACATTAAAATTTGAATAAAGTTTATTTAATATACCTGAAGTCCTGGCCCGATTTAATATTTAATAACACTTCATATATTAAACGGATCACGTTGTCAACATCTTCTTTATGTACCAGTTCAACTGTGGTGTGCATATAGCGCAGGCACAACGAGATCAATGCCGAAGGTACGCCATCATTCGAGTAAGCAAAAGCATCCGTATCCGTTCCTGTTGAGCGCGACGAGGCCTGGCGCTGAAAAGGTATCTTTCCTTTTTCTGCTGTATCTATCAATAGTTTGTTTACGTTATTTTGCACAGCAGGCGCGTACGATACTACCGGGCCCTTTCCGCAGGCCAGGTCGCCCTGGGTTATCTTGCTGATCATGGGGGTTTGCGTATCATGCGTAACATCGGTAATAATTGCTACATCGGGTTTAATGCGGTGCGCTATCATTTCGGCACCGCGCAAACCAATTTCCTCCTGTACGGCATTCACAATGTATAAGCCAAATGGCAGTTTCTTTTTGTTTTCTTTCAACAGGCGGGCAACCTCGGCGATCATAAAACCGCCTACACGGTTATCCAGCGCGCGGCCAACGTAATAGCGGTCATTCAATATCATAAATTCATCCTCGTAAGTAATTACACAACCTACGTGGATACCCAGTTTTTCAACTTCTTCCTTGGTGGTGCAGCCGCAATCTAAAAATATGTTCTTTAACGATGGCGCTTCTTCTTTCTCGCCGCCCAAACGGGTATGGATGGCGGGCCAGCCAAATACCGCTTTTACCACGCCCTTATCGGTATGAATGTTCACCCGTTTTGAAGGGGCTATCTGGTGGTCAGAGCCGCCGTTGCGGATAACATAGATCAAACCGTCGCTGGTAATATAGTTTACAAACCATGATATTTCGTCGGCATGGGCCTCAATAACCACCTTATAGGCCGCTTTGGGATTAATAACCGCTACGGCTGTACCATAGTTGTCAACGTAATGGTCGTCAATATACGGTTTGATATAATCCAGCCATAACTCCTGGCCCTTCCACTCGA
>Ga0206891_10002_pt1 | contig 71325 bp, 60 predicted proteins | sample Alteio_BWOrgHeat_55_FD_153246 | JGI IMG/M metagenome (GOLD analysis project Ga0206891, IMG submission 153246) | Enriched cells from forest soil in Barre Woods Harvard Forest LTER site, Petersham, Massachusetts, United States - Alteio_BWOrgHeat_Nextera7 ...
ATGGTGCGATCGGGGTTATAGGCGCCGAAATAGCCGTGGCGGAGATCGAACTTTGTGACGACCCCATCAGCGCGAACCGCTTCGAGGATGTCGCCACCCTTGGGCGTATCCCGGAGTTGCTGAGCGAGAGCCAGATATTGCTGCGGCGTGATGTTGCCGAATTCCTGGCCGTGTTTCGCGTAGTGTTCCTGGAATTGTTTCTGCGAACGGAAGCCGGCGCCACCCGCAGTCAGCACTAGGGACAGCAGAAGGAACGCGGCCACGGCGCGTGCCAGTTGCAAGGCAGAGTGATGAGAACGGGAGATCACGACGATTTCATCGTAGCGTGCCGGGAGAAATAAGAATGCCGCGCCGAGGTTGATTTTGGGCGGAGGCTCGCGCGGACAGGGGTTACGGTGATATCAATTGAGGAATGCAAAACGACGACGCTTCGAACCGGAGAGAGTTTTTGAAGAGCACCACTGGCGCAGTGGGAGGGGTGCTGAGTGGCGCAATTGCGACTGGATTCCCGGCGATCATCTCAGGGCAATCGGTGACGAATGCGATAAAGATCGGTTTAGTCGGATGTGGGGGCCGAGGCACAGGCGCGGCGGCCCAAGCGCTGACGGCCGACGATTACAACGAACTGATTGCCGTTGCCGATGTCGATCAGGGGCAAGTGGACCGAGCGCTGGAGGAGCTAAAGAAGGACGAGAAGCTGAAAGGCCGGGTAAAGGTTGCGAGCGACAAACAGTTTCTGGGACTGGATGCGTATCAGAAGGTGATCGATAGCGGGATTGACGTGATTCTGCTGGCGACGCCTCCGGGCTTTCGCCCCACGCACTTGTCAGCCGCAATCTCGGGTGGGAAACATGTGTTTTGCGAGAAGCCGATCGCGACGGACGCGCCGGGCGTGCGGCAGGTGCTCGAGACCGTTAAGGTGGCGAAGAGCAAGAATCTTTCACTGGTAGCCGGGTTCTGCTGGCGATACAACGAAATGATTCAAGCGACGTTTGAGCAGCTTCATCAGGGAGCGATCGGACGCATTGTGGCCTACTATGCGTGCTACTACACGAGTCCCGTGAAGCCGATGCCGCCTGAAAACACGCGGCCCGCCGGGATGTCCGACACGGAATGGCAGATCCGGAATTGGTATAACTTTTCGTGGCTCTGTGGGGACAGCATTGTGGAGCAGGCGGTACACAGCGCGGACAAAATTGCGTGGGCATTCAAGGATCAGCCGCCAATCAGTTGCGTGGGTGTAGGCGGACGCCAGATACCGTCGCCCGGCGGCAATATCTATGACCACTTCGAGGTGAACTACCTCTATCCGGGCGAGGTGCGGGCGTTCCTGGCGAACCGGCAGATCGATGGGATTTACAACGAAACTGCGGATTACATCATGGGAACCGATGGGGTGATAACGATAGGGCGGGGCAAAGTGCCGCGTATCACGGGAAAGAATCCGTGGACCTGGACAGGGGGCGAAGTACAAGACATGTATCAGCGCGAGCATGATGCGTTGTTCGCGTCGATTCGGAAGGGGAAGCCGATTAACGATGGTGAACGCATGGCCACCAGTACTTTGCTTGCGATGCTGGGACGCATGGTGGCGTACACCGGTGAACAGCTGACGTGGGAGCAGGCTTTGAACTCGCAACAGAAGTTAGGACCGGACAAAGTGGACTGGAATGCTCCATTGGCGGTGATGCCGCGGCCGAGACCTGGTGTGACGAAATTTAGCTAGTATGCGGCGGAACCTTGCGTTACTGGGCGGCTTGTTTTGCGGCGTTCTGCTGGGGCAACAGGAGGCGGTTGCACAGATAGACTTCAAGGCCCAAGTGGCTCCCATCCTTGAAGCGCAATGCGTTTCCTGCCACGGCGAGGAAAGGGCCGCGGGCAAGCTCAGCCTGAATTCGAAGGCTGGTCTGCTGGCTGGAGGGAAGTCAGGAGCCGCAGTTGTCGCGGGCAAGCCGAGCGAGAGCCGACTCATCCAGGCGATCGATATGGACCCGGACAATGACGGATCGATGCCGCCGGGCGGACCGCAATTGCCCAGGGCGCAGCGCGATCTGATACGCGGGTGGATAGCAGGGGGGGCGGTTTGGCCCGAGGGCGTGACAGTGGCTAGCCATGCGGGGCATGCTCCGGCGGGTAAGCTGACACCTGCGGCGGCCATCGAGAACGAACATACGCTTGTGCAGGAGATTCACGCGCGGATCACGGCTCAGAAGCCGGTTGACCGGGCGACGGATGCGAGCATTAAGTCCTATAAAGTGACAATTCCGGGGACAGTGGTCAGTTACAGCATGGTTCTGATTCCTGCCGGTGAATTTGTGATGGGGACGCCAGCGGATGAGCGAGGGCGGAAGCCGGCGGAAGCGCCACCGCACAAGGTTCGCGTGGATGGATTCTGGATGCAAGCACACGAGGTGACATGGGACGAATACCGGCTATTTCAGTTTGCGCAACAGAGCGCCGAGACACATGCGGATGAAGCGGTGGACGCGATCAGCCACCCGACGCGGCCCTACGTGGAGATGAGTTTCGGGATGGGCATTCACGGATACCCGGCCATCAGCATGACGCAGCACGCGGCGAACAAATATGCCGAATGGTTGAGCGCGAAAACGGGAGAGTTCTACCGGCTGCCGACGGAGGCAGAATGGGAGTATGCGTGCCGCGCCGGATCGAACGATCCGTATTACTTCGGCGAAGACCCGAAGGACCTGGGCGACTACGCGTGGTTCGCGGGAAACAGCCAAGGCAAGTATCAGAAGGTGGGAACAAAGAAACCGAACCAGTGGGGCCTTTACGACATGCTGGGCAACGTTCAGGAATGGACGCTGGATCAACTGACGCCGCTGGGAACAGAGGCACAAACTGATCCGTGGGTGAAGTCGACAAAGCTTTATCCGCAAGTAACGAAAGGCGGATCGTGGGCCGATGGTCCTTCGGGTGTTCGCTGTGGTGTGCGCGTGGGGAGCGAAGCCGCGTGGAAGCAGCAGGATCCGCAACTGCCGAAGAGCATCTGGTATGAGACCGATGCGCAGTGGCTCGGATTCCGGCTGGTGCGGCCGCTGAAAGTGCCTAGCGCGGAGGAGATGTTCGCCTATTGGAATTCGGGTGTCGAAAAGTAGCCGGGTGTTGAAGTCGTACCCGGGAACGGAGGCGGCGTTTTTATGATCGCGTGAGCGCAAAACTGTAGCGCAGACGGCGGCCTTGCCACAACCGGCGCCACTATCAAGACGGAGATCGTTTACGAACCGAACCGGGAGCTTCGCCCTCTGATCAGATGATAGAGAAGCAGTAACACCACTGCTCCGACGACGGCCACGAACAGGCTATAGAGGTTAAGTCCGCTTACGCCGTGTGCACCAAACATGTGAAACAGCCAGCCGCCGCCGAGAGCGCCGACGACGCCCAACAAGATGTCGAGTACGACGCCCTCGCCTTTTCTGTTGACGATCTTGCTGCCAATGAAACCGGCCACCAGACCGAGAACGATCCAAGCCAGGAACGACATGGTTTGCGTCTGTCCCGTCAATGAACGTAGCGAGCCGGAGGACTGGCCATATAGGGAGGTGGTCAAGAAGAGAAAGACTACCAGCAGATTGCGATGCATAGTTCCCGGTTTACTCATAATTTTCATTACCTCTGCGCTGTTGGGGCACTTGCGTGGCCGACCGTCGTGCGTAAACTCGGACGGTTAGCAGCCGCGGAGTAAGGCGAATTACGTTGGACTGGTTCGTTGGCGGGCTCACAGAGCGGCCGTGCATTGTGACCGCCCTGTGTCAGATGACCGTAGGTTGGCACTGCGTGGGCGGTCGGCATCCTGTACATACGATCTCTCGCGGCCTTTTAAGATGAATGGGCGAAAGCCTTGTTTTGGAATGGGGAGATTGCATGTTGAATCAAACGTTTACCCATTGAGCTTTGCAAGCGTTCGGCGCTGGGACCTGCGCGGTTTGGCCTGAACCGGCGAATTTTTTTTAAACTCGTGGCCCGGTTAAAGCCAATAGCGAAATTGACGGTTAGCGGTTTAAAAGCTCACTTCTGGAGATGGCGTGCAAAAAGGTGACCGTGCATTCGGAGGAGCCGCTGGAGTAGGACGGAGGGTGGAGTACGTGAGTTATAACACACGACACAGTACCAGCGAGTTACTGTTACAGTACCGGCGAAGTTATTGGTTATGATACGGAAGGCGCCAGCAATTGGTACGCTAGGGGTCTGAATGGACTCCCGGTCGAGAGCCGTCACCGGTTCAGCCCGAAAACGTTCATTACATTGCAACTAAAAGGAGGACAAACATTTTGCGAGCTACGCTTATAACCTTATCGTTTGTGCTTAGTGCTGCCGGGCTCTGCAGCGCCGCCGATATCACGTACAACGTGAATCGGACGGTCGGTGCCGGCAGCGTGACTGGCGACATCATTACTGACGGAACACTCGGGGTTCTCGGTCAGGCAAATATTGTTAACGAGACTCTACTGATTAACGACGGGACCAGCACGTTCACCATACAAGGCAGTAATTCCCAGGACGCCCTGTTAGGCGCGGATTTGTCAGCGACGGCTACCCAGTTATCGTTCAACTTCAGTGGCAGTGACACCGGCGTTTTGCTTTTCCAAAGCCCAACGATCGGATCGAATCAGGATTTTGTTTGCTTTCAGACCGGTCCCGATTGCGGCGGCACTGGCGCCGGGGACCTCCTTCTTGTAGCCAATGGCAGTGCGGGGCAGTTCGCGGCTGAGGCGGGGACGCAAGTAATCGGTACCGCCGGCACATCCTCTGTTCCGGAGCCGGCAACTTTGGCGCTTCTTGGCGCGGGAATCGGGCTGCTCGGAATCCGCAAGGCGACTAAAAAGCGGCCAAAGCTATAGCGTGCACAAGGGCCCTTCTCGCAGCGAATCATTGCTTGCGAGAGGGGCTTTTTGTGTGTCGAGGGTAGGCGTTTAGGCAGGGTTCCGTGAATACCCGTGGCGGCGGAGTCCGTCTCGACACCTTCTGGGGGTGAATGAGTAGAGCGGTGCTTTGCACCGCTAAGGAGCAGATCAGAAGTACTCAGTGGCGTGCCCTTCGGCGCTTGAGGACCCAGAGTGCGCCGAGAAATGCTCCGAAGGCTGCAAAGGTTAGCCACAGAGCACCGCGGAAGGCGGCGGCGTTGGGAAATGTGTAGGGGCTCAAAATGAAGCCCTTCACCATGAGCCACAGGACGGCAGCGGCCCAAAGGGGAAACAGGTAGCGGAAAATGCCGGTGACGGCAAGGAAGACGGAGAGAAGGCCGATAATCGCCAATGTAAAGAGTCCGCGGAGCATGGTCTCGTCAGTGAACGGCAGAAATCCAAATTTAGGCACACTGTGGCTGGATGAGGAGACGGCTGCCACGGCCAAAATAAACAAGCACAGAATTGAATGGAACAGATAGCTAAACCATCGGAGTAATATTCCGAACAAATTAATCACACGAAGCCCCCAGGCGATCGTCTAGATGCTGCGCGATCGGTAGCTGAAAGCAGCATTGTAACAATCACAAGATTCTTTTACCCATGGCGGACATTACGAGTTCGACGCCCAGAAGAGCGGTGCGATTCCTGCTGTCGAGAACAGGATTCACTTCGACCACTTCCATAGACACCATGCGGTCGGAGTCACTGAGAATTTCCATGGCAAGATGGGCTTCGCGATACGTCATGCCGCCACGGACCGGGGTTCCGACGCCGGGCGCTTCGTCGGGATCGACAGAATCCATATCGAGCGAGAGATGAATGCCGGCGGTTCCGTCACCGGCGATGCGAATCGCATCCGTCATCACAGCGCGCAGGCCGCGCTCATCAACATCACGCATAGTGAAGACGGTGACGCCCGAGCAACGGACCTGGCGGCCTTCGCTTTCGTCGACGTCGCGGATTCCGATGAGAACGACATTTTTCGGAGCAACCTTCGGCGCGTAGTCGAGGATGTGAGTCAGCTCGACAGGCCCGCGGCCAATGCAGCAGGCCAGCGGCATTCCGTGCACATTGCCGCTGGGGCTTGATTCCGGCGTATTCATGTCGGCATGAGCGTCAATCCAGATGAGGCCGATCGATTCGCCGCGCTGGCGGAAAGCACTGGCGACACCGGCCACCGTCCCGGCCGCGACTGAGTGATCGCCGCCCAGGACCAAAGGCAAGTGCCCGGCAACGACGGCGTCGCGCACCAGGTGGGCAAGCTTCGTGCAAGTTTTAGCAATTTGCGGAAGGTACTTTGCATTCTCGGGTCCGGCTGGAACGCTCTCCTGTTGAGCGACGGAGACATTGCCCAGATCTTCGACGGCGTAGCCCAAGGAATTCAGGCTCGCGTTCAAACCGGCAAGACGGAGAGCGCTTGGCCCCATGTCGACACCGCGGCGGCCTGCGCCCAGATCGAGCGGAGCGCCAATAATTGCTATGGTAGAGTGACTGCGCATTGTTCCTCGGACGGGGAGAAAACGACTTGTTGGACATGGCACGCGTGAGTCTCAGGGACGCGTGCGATACAGCATTCGGGGATACGGGATGGTTTCGCGAATGTGCTCCAGGCCGCACATCCAGGCCACAAAGCGCTCGACACCCATACCAAAGCCGCCATGGGGAACCGTACCGAAGCGGCGCAGGTCAAGGTACCAGTTGAAGGCTTCGCGAGGAAGCTGATGCTGATCTAAACGCTGTTCCAGCAGTTTGAGATTGTGAATGCGCTGGCCACCCCCGATGATTTCGCCGTAGCCTTCGGGCGCAATCACATCGACGCCAAGCGCCACTTCAGGGCGGTGTTCGTCAGGCTGAAAATAGAAGGCCTTGATCTCTGTGGGGTAACGATCGACCATGACGGGGCGGTCGAAGTCTTCGGTAAGGAGGGTTTCGTCGGTGTTGCCGAAATCGCCGCCCCACTTGATCTCACTGCCTTTGGACTCAAGAATTTTGACGGCTTCGTCGTAGCTCATTCGCGGGAAGGGCTTCCTGACCGTTTCGAGGCGTGCGGTGTCGCGTTCAAGAGTCTTCAACTCTTCTTTTCGATTTTCGAGGACACGGCTGACGATATAGACGACCAAATCTTCTGCGACCCGTTTGATGTCTTCCAGATTGGCGTAGGCGATCTCGGGCTCAACCATCCAAAACTCGGTGAGGTGACGGCGGGTCTTCGATTTCTCAGCTCGAAACGTGGGACCGAAGCAGTAGACCTTACCAAAGGCCATTGCATTGGCTTCGTTATAGAGCTGGCCGGATTGGGTGAGATAAACCTTTTCATCTTCGAAGTAGTCGACCTCGAAGAGAGTGCTGGTGCCTTCGCATGCAGAGGGCGTGAAGATGGGCGTATCGACGAGCGTAAAGCCGTTTGAATCGAAGTAGTCGCGAATCGATTTGATTACCTCGTGGCGGACGCGGATGGCGGCATGCTGACGTTTGCTGCGCAGCCAGAGATGGCGATGATCCATCAGAAAATCAACGCCATGATCTTTAGGCGTGATGGGATAAGGATGCTCTTCGGAAACGTGCTGCAGGATTTCCACGCTGTCGACATCCAGTTCATAGCCACCGGCGGCACGAGCCTCGGGACGCAGTCTACCGCGAACAATCAGTGAGCTTTCCTGGGTCAGACGCTTCAGGGCTTCAAATGTTTCTTCGGGAAGAGCGCTCTTCACGGCCACGCACTGCAGCAAGCCACTGCCATCGCGGACGATAGGAAAGACAATCTTGCCGGACTTCCGAAGGTTATAAAGCCATCCTGCGATTTCGACGAGTTCGCCGGCGTTGCGTCCGGCGTCACTAATTGCGATGCGCTTGTAAGAAACAGAAGGACGGTCTACGCCGTCTGAAGGAACGGCTGCATTCGGTGCAGTACTCATAAAAACTCACTCACTCGCCGCGCGTTTATTGCGCGAGCGCCAATAACTGGTCAGCGATCCGCTTCGCGACGTCAAGCGGGTGCTCAATCTCGGGCTGTTCCGTGAGTTCAAGCAGCAGCGGATACTGGCCGTTCCGGGAGGCGAGCATCTTCATGGCCGCGCTCCAGTCGATCGAGCCCTTCCCTTCGATCGGAAACAGATGCGAATCACTGACACCATCATTATCGTGGATGTGAGTAGAACGAACCCGGTCGGCCATGCAACTAAACTCGTGTTCCACGTTCCCGGTCATGTTGGCGTGACCAATATCGAAGCAATAATTCAGGTTTAAGTGGGTGGTGCGGAGGAAGTAGTTGAGGCGTTCAGCGTGAGAGTAGCAGTTTGGGAAGTTCTCGAGAAGAAGGCTGACCCCGCGCTGTCCGGCGTAGAGGCGCAGTTCTTCGAGAGACGTGAGGGCGGCGTCGAGCCGTTCTTCATCGAAGTCCTCTTCGCCCGCGCCGAGGTGCTGGATGAGGTAAGTGAAGGGGATGAAATCGGCGACATCCAGAGCGCGTTTTATTTCCTCGACGCTCGACATGCGCTTGGCCTTCACGGGCTCCATGATATTGACGCGCGATTGTGGACCGGAACGCCCCCGGACTTTGTCGCTGTGCGTGGGCGAATGCAGTGAGTGCAGCTTTACGTTTGAATCATGAAACCAATGGCCCAGCTCCATGATTTGCTCTTTGCTGTGATAGTCGAGATGCTGCCGCGCGCAGTAAATCTCAATCAGCGGGAAGCCGGCTTGGCCAATCCGCTCAAGGGCGGCAGTGGTAAGGCGGTGGTTGACCAACAGGTGGGTAGAGAGGGCAATCTGCATGGCCTAACCTAGTATCCCGATGCCTTGCCCCAAAGTCGAGACTCGGTGCCACCTTCCAGTACTCCGTCCTTGACAACAATGGCCTCGACGCGAGCAATTCCGTCGACCGGTTTCACAATATAGCCCATTGCGGTCAATTTGGCTTCTACGTCGCGATCGAAGTTTTTTTGAAGATAGAGCGTATCCGGCTTCCACTGGTGATGGAAGCGAGGTAGATCGACCGCATCCTGGGGATTCATGTGGAAGTCAAGCACATCGACTATCACCTGTAGTACCCCGGTGGTAATCCGTGAACCGCCGGGAGCGCCGACCACCATAAAAAGCTTGCCGTCCCTGGTGATGATAGTCGGCGTCATGGAAGAAAGCGGACGTTTGCCGGGTTCAATCGCGTTGGCTTCACCACCGATGACGCCGAACATGTTTGGCGAACCGGGCTTGGCAGCAAAATCATCCATCTCGTTATTGAGGAGGATGCCAGTACCCGGTACCGTTACACCGTTTCCAAAGTAGGCATTTAAGGTGTAGGTGAGTGAAACGGCATTGCGCTGCTCATCGACGATGTCAAAGTGTGTCGTTTCGCTCGATTCCGTTTGGTAGATGTGGGCGGCGAGAGCGCTGGGCAGCCCCGGTTCGATGAGGTCACTGGGAGTGGCGTGATCGGGATCGATGCTGGCGCGGCGGCGCTCAATGTACTTCGGATCGAGCAGCATCTTGACCGGCACGTTGTAGAAATCGGGGTCGGCAAGGTATTCACTCCGGTCGGCGTAGAAGCGGCGCATAGCTTCCGCCATGAAGTGAACGGCGGTAGCGGAATCGGGTCCGTCGGCGGCAAAGTTTGTACCGGCCAGCATGGCGAGCATTTGCAGAACGCCAATGCCGCCGGCGCTGGGCGGAGGAGGCAGAATGAGGTGGTAGCCCTTGTAGTCGCCTTCGAGTGGCGTGCGTTCGATCACCTTGTAGCCCTTTAGATCGTCGAGCGTGATGAGACCGCCATGGGTTTTCATTTGTTGAGCGATTTTCTGAGCGGTTTCTCCCTCATAGAAATCTTTGGGGCCCTGTTGGGCAATGCGGTCGAGAGTCGCGGCGAGATCGGGCTGTTTGAAGGTTTCGCCGACCTGGTAACCGTGGCCGCCGCGCAGAAAGATGCGGATAGACTCGGGATCGGTCGAGAGATACTTGGTTGCCTCGGTTATCGCCGTGGCAAGACCTTGGTCGACGGCAAAGCCTTCACGCGCCAGCCTGATGGAAGGCGCCACTAACTCGGGCCACTTCTTGGTGCCGAACTTCGCGTGGGCTTCAGCCAGGCCTTTGACAGAGCCGGGAACGCCGGAGGCGCGCCAACCTACAAGGCTGTCGTGCGTCGGCTTGCCATCGGGCCCCAAATACATATCGCGTGTTGCTTTGCCGGGAGCTGCCTCACGAAAGTCGAGAAATGCGCGGCGGCCATCGGCCATTCTGATGAGGACGAAGCCACCACCGCCGAGATTGCCGGCTTGTGGATGAGTGACGGCGAGGGCGAAGCCGACCGCGACCGCGGCGTCGACTGCATTGCCACCCTGCTTCAGAACTTCGACGCCGACATCGGCAGCGAGACGTTCCTGAGCGACTACCATGCCGTGTTTGGCCCGCACGGGCTCTTTCGAGAGCAACGGCTGCGAAAGAAGAGAAGAGAGCGTGAAAAGAGCCGTGAGGCCCGCCGTATAAGGGCGTTGGCGCATATTGAGCAGTCTAACGTAAGTGGTGAGTTTTGGGCGGTGATCGCCGTTCACCTTGCAAACACATCGGGGAAAACACATCGCGGGCACGGTTCGTAAGGCGCACAGAATCCGGTCATAGTCCGCGCGGTGGATCGAACAGGCACGGGTAGGGTTACCAGCGATGCCATTCGGCGTCGCGAATCATGCCATCCTGATCGGCGGTCAGAGTCACTATGGCCACGCGGTTGAAGCGCGGCAAGTTAGGCGCCGGGGGAGATTTCCAGATATACAAGCTGCGGCCGGAGTGTCCTGCCACTTCCTCAAACGGCGGCCCAAAGGAGGACTTCGCCTCTTCAATGGGGCGGCCGTAGAAGGAGTTCACAACATTTGAGAGCTGATCGGCAGCTTGCTGATAGCGGCGCTCCTCCAGGGACTCACGCACCAGCGACCAGATGCAGACTGATCCGAGGAACAGGATAAAGACGCAGGTTTCGAAGACAAACATCCGATACCCACCCGTTTCATGCCCGCAGGCAGCGGTGCTACTTTTTGAACGAAGCCGCGCTACAAAGTGTTGGCGACAGTGGCGGTCTCCTCGCCCATCACGGACGTAGTCTTCAAGCCCAACCGCTCACCGACTTTCAGGATACCCGGATTTTTGGTCGAGAATGGAGCCGGCCATGGGTCAGTTTCGGCGAGCGCGAAGTCAGCCGCATGACGCCAGCCTCCGTCTGCGGGCATGATGGCGACCGATCTATCCTAGAGTTTTCAAATGGAGTTTCAACCGCCAAACGCCGTGCTCTCGATCGTGCAAAGCACGCTTCTGATTGTAGGCGCGCTGTTTCCCATCGTGAATCCGCTGAGTAGCGCACCTATCTTTCTGAACCTTACGCAGGGGTATTCGACGCAGGTTCGCAGCGAGCTTTCGCGGACGATTGCCATCAACGGTTTCTTTTTGTTGATCGGCTCCATCCTGATTGGGACGCATATTCTGGATTTTTTTGGCATCTCGCTACCTGTCGTGCAGGCGGCGGGCGGGTTAGTGATTATTTCGACAGGATGGTCACTGCTGACTGAACGCGACGACGCCCCGGTTCGCGAAACGGGAGCCAGCATGGAGGACATGGCGAAACGGGCGTTCTATCCGCTCACTCTGCCGCTAACCGTGGGGCCGGGCTCGATCTCTGTGGCGATCACGCTTGGAGCGAACGTGCCGCACGGAGCCGCTCTGGTACGGTCGTTCATCGCATCAGTGTTGGGCTCGGCGCTGATCGGCTTATCGATTTATCTGTGCTATCGATCCGCGGAACGTATTGCCAGACTGCTGGGCGACGTGGCGATGAGCGTGATTTCAAGGCTTTCGTCGTTCATTCTGTTTTGCATCGGCGTGCAGATTCTATGGAACGGCATCAAGGCTCTGCTGGCGACGCAGCATCTGAAGTGAAATCAATAGGGCCAGTGCGGCTTACTGAACACTCCGCCGTCAATCCAGACGGTCTGGCCACTGACAAATTCAGCGGCGGGGCTGGCGAGGAAAACGACAAACTCGCCGACATCTTCGGGGGTGCCAATGCGTCCCATGGGTGCCAGGTTTCCCCAGATCTGCGCGTAGTCACCGCCTTCCTCCTTAGTGCGCTCTACTTCAATGGCTCCGGGAGCGGCGCAGTTCACGCGAATTTTGTATTTGCCCAGTTCCACGGCGGATGACTTGGTGAACATTTCGATGCCGCCTTTGCTGGCTGTATAGCTGACCAGATTGGGGAAGGCGAATTTGTTGCAGCCGGAGCCGATGTTGACGATGGCTCCGCCCAGGCCATGATCGCGCATGTGCCGCCCGGCGTGTAGGGTGCATAGGAAGCAGCCCTTCAAATTGGTGTCCAGCACGTGATCCCATTCCGCTTCGGTGAGATCCAAGAGGGGCTTCCAGGTCTGTACACCGGCATTGTTGACCAGGATGGTGAGAGGCGAGAAGTCTTTCAACGCCGTGTCAAACAAGCGACCAACATCTGTTGAGTTGCCGACGTTCGCCTGAACAGCGAGAGCCTTGTGGCCGAGGGACTGAATGGCGGCGACAACATCATCGGCACCAGCGCGGTCGGAGTTGTAGTTGACAACAACGTTGGCGCCGGCGCGGGCCAGTGCCAACGCGATACCGCGGCCGACGCCTTTGCTCGCTCCAGTGACAAGAGCATTCTGGCCGGCGAGAAGAGTGTGCGAAGCGGAAATGGAGGGAGAAAACGGCATCGCCACGATTTTATGCGAAGAGATGTGTTTCAGCAGTGGGAATTGTCCCCGGCAGCGCGCGAAAATTCATTCGTTCGTTACACAGCTGTGGGGTAAGTTCCGTGTTTAAATTGGGAAGTAAATGCATTGCGGCCTAAACCGCCGACGTGCCGGTCAACATTTGAAAAGCATTTGTCGACCCCATTTAAAGGAGTGCCCCTACATTGAGTGCAAAAGTTGCCGATGCCGCGCAGGTGCGTGAGCCCGCTGAGCGTTGGACGATTACTGATGCCCAGGAGCTGTACGATGTCGCCGCTTGGGGCAAAGGCTACTTTTCGATCGGCGAAAACGGCAATGTTTTCGTGCATCCGACCAAAGAAGTGAACCGGAACATTGACCTGAAGCAGTTGGTGGACCGGCTGGAATTACGCGGCATCTCGTTGCCGATCCTGATCCGCTTCGGAGAGATTTTGAAGCACCGGCTTGGCGAGATACACCAGGCGTTCGATAACTCGATGCGCGAACACGGCTATCTGGGCGGCTACTGTTGTGTGTTTCCCATTAAGGTGAATCAGCAGCGGCAAGTGGTGGAGGAAGTCTTCCAATACGGGCGTCCGTATAAGTTCGGACTGGAAGCCGGTTCGAAGCCGGAATTGCTGGCGGTGCTGGCGATTGCGGACAACGAGACGCCGATCATCTGCAACGGGTTTAAGGATGACGAATACATCGAGATGGTGATGCTGGCGCAGAAGATTGGCCGCAACATCACGCCGGTGGTAGAGAAGTACACAGAGCTTGAGCTGATTGTGAAGCATGCGGCCAGGGTCGGCGTGCATCCAACCATCGGGATCCGGGTGAAGTTGGCTAGCCGCGGCTCGGGACGCTGGAAATCGTCGGGGGGCTACCGCTCGAAGTTTGGGCTGACAGTGAGCGAGGCGCTAAAGGCGGTTGAGTTTCTGAAGCTGAACGGCATGGCCGACTCTCTGCGCTTACTTCATTTCCACTTGGGCAGCCAGATTACTAATATTCGTCAGATCAAGGCGGCGGTGATTGAAGCGGCGCGCATTTACGTGGACCTGAAGCGCATGGGGACGGGTCTCGAAAAGCTGGATGTTGGTGGCGGACTGGGCATTGACTACGACGGGTCGCAAACGGACTTCGAATCGAGCGTCAACTATACGCTTGAAGAGTACGCACGCGACGTCGTGTATCACATTCAGAGCATCTGCGACGAAGCGGAGGTTTCGCATCCGACGATTATTACCGAAAGCGGCCGGGCTGTCGCTGCGTATCACAGCGCACTAGTCTTTAATGTTCTGGGCGTGAGCGGCTTTGGTGAGGATGAGCTGCCCACAAGCGTGGCCGAGGATTCCGAGCAGTGTCTACTCGACCTTTTTGAGACTAATAGGACTGTTAACAAGAGGAATTTGCTGGAGTCGTATCACGACGCGCAACAGGCCCTTGATTCAGCATTGAATCTGTTTAGCCTGGGTTATTTGCCACTGGAACAGCGAAGTCTGGCTGAGAATTTATATTGGTCGACCTGTCGTAAAATTTTGCGTCTTGCGGGCGAACTGGACTACTTTCCCGAAGAGCTGGAGGGATTGGACGGGATGTTGTCAGATACCTACTTCTGCAACTTCTCATTGTTCCAGAGCATGCCTGACAGTTGGGCAGTGAAGCAGCTTTTTCCGATCATGCCGATTCACCGGTTGAACGAAGCGCCGGCGCGCAAAGGCGTTCTGGGTGATATATCCTGCGATTCCGATGGCAAGGTGGATCAGTTTATCGACCGGCGCGATGTGAAGAAGACGCTGCCGCTCCATACGTTTAACGGGCAGCCGTATGTGCTGGGCACGTTTCTGGTCGGCGCGTACCAGGAGATTCTCGGCGACATGCACAATCTGTTTGGAGATACAAACGCCGTACATGTCGGCCTGAACGACCAGAACGAAGTGGTTCTGGAAACTGTGATCCAAGGCGACACGGTTCGTGAAGTGCTGAAGTACGTGCAGTTCAGCGCGCAATCGCTGCTGGACCAGTTCCGGCGGGACGTGGAATCAGCAGTGCGGGAGCAGCGGATCGGTTATGAGGAGTCGGGCCGGCTGCTGAAGTTTTATGAGGAAGGCCTGAACGGCTATACCTACCTCGAACAGTAAAACTCGGAAGGCGGCACCTGACGCCGTGGCGCCGGCGATTGAATCGGCCCCATTGCGCATGGTTCTGGTTTCACCGCGTAATCCTTTGAATATTGGTGCGGCCGCGCGCGCCATGAGTAATTTCGGGTTCACCGATCTGCATCTGGTGAATCCGTATGAAGTGGCATTTCGTGAGGCCCGATCCGCCGTGAAATCGCACTACTTGTTAGAGCAGGCAGGCGTTCATGCGAACCTCACCGATGCGCTGAAGGGGTGCTCGTTAGTGGTGGGGACAACATCGTTGGGGCATCGCGATCTGCACACGACCCTGCACCGGTTGGAACGCGGCGCGCGGCTGATCGGGAGCCACTGGATGAGTTCCGAGAGTCGCGTGGCTTTGCTGTTTGGTTCGGAGAAATTCGGACTTTCGAACGACGACTTGAGCCACTGCCACTGGTGCCTGCGAATTCCGACGCGTAAAGAGCATGAGTCGATGAACCTAGGGCAGGCCGTGGCGATTTGCCTGTATGAGCTTTGCCGCGACTCGAAGGCGGCCTTGACGAGGCACGCGCCTTCCGAACCGGCGGGAGTGGAAAATATGGAGCGAATCAACGCGCTGCTGAGAGATCTGTTGGATAAAAGCGGTTACGTCAACGAGCGGACACGGAATTCCACAGAGTTGAAGTTGCGACGGCTGGTGAAACGGCTGCAATTGAACAAGCACGATGCGGAGATATGGCTGGGTATGTTCCGGCAGATTTTGTGGAAAATCGATCGGGGTTGAAGCTGAGCCGGTTAACAACCGGCCGCAGGATGGCATCATACGCCGCAAGTCTCTGGTATCCTGATTCCCGATGACGAAGATACAGACGACGTTCAAGCTCGCGCGGGCGTTGAGCGATGAAGACCTCGACGCCATCTCGCGCTTGGGCAGCGTCTACGGAATTCTGCAAGTGAAGGTACTGCCGAACCTCGATAGTCTGCTGGTTGAGTATGATGCTACACGGTTCCGGCCGAGTGACGTCACGGCGGTTCTCACCCGCCACGGGATTCCGATTGCCGAGCCGATTCCCGCGTAATTTGTCCGTTGCGACGGTAGTTTGCTTTTTGTTAGTTCCGGCGTGCGCCCCGAAGGCAACGATTGAAGAGCGTATCCCCACTACAGTCCAAGCGGGCGGCCTGAAGTGGACACGAGGTGCGGCGCAACCGCTGACTCTTGAAGGCCTCAACAAGAACTTCCGACAGGGTGCTAGTTTCGTATACGCGGGTATGGGCGGCATCACCGTTCACGTTGTCGAAATGAAGTCTGAGGCCTCGGCCTTTGACGCGCTGCAGGGATGGCGCACCACGCCGGGCATGGCGCCTGCCCAAAAGGGAAATCTGTTTTTCGTAGTCAATTTTGAACAACCCGATACGGGGCCGCAGTTTTTGGCCGCTTTCCTGAAGAGCCCGTAGATGTGGTCGGCTTATTGCTCCTCAAAGCCGTGTCATGTCGAACCTGGACCTATCTCGCCGAGCCTGACCGATCTTTCTTCGTGCCACAAACGCTAGTGCTGGGATTGTTCCCAAAACCAGAAAAAACGATCCCAGCGTATCGGCGCATGTTAAACGGACTATGACGGGTCTGACATAAGTCTTGCTGCAGTCCCTACAGACCGGGTCAATCGGACTTGCGATTGTGCGGACGACGGGGTGCCAGCCGCGAAAGACGCAACGGCCCTTGTATTAGACTCGCTGTATTGTTGGCTGTTGCCTCACGCCAACACGCCCCTGGCCATTATGAAGATTGCTGACATTCGCGCAACCACTGTCACCATTCCGCTCGAGGCCCCGCTGCGCCATGCCAACGGGTGCCACTGGGGCCGGTTCGTGCGAACAATCGTCGAGGTCGAGGCCGACAACGGCCTGATTGGCCTTGGCGAAATGGGCGGCGGCGGCGAATCGGCCGAAGCCGTTTTTCGAGCGCTGAAGACTTACCTGGTGGGCCGCGATCCCACGCAGTTAGAAGAAATGCGATTTCTGATCGCCAATCCCACCGCTTCGCTCTACAACAATCGGACTCAGGTTTTGGCGGCGCTCGAGTTCGCCTGCCTCGACCTGATGGGCCAGCATTGGCGCGTACCTGTGCATTCGATTTTGGGCGGGAAGCTGCGCGACAGAGTCCCTTTCGCCTCGTACCTGTTCTTCCGCTACGCAAATCCTGCGAATGGCAAGGGGGAGGTTCGCACTGCCGCTCAACTGGTGGCGCAAGCGCGGGAGCTTAAGGAACGCTGCGGATTCACGACGCACAAGATTAAGGGCGGTGTATTTCATCCGGATTATGAACTGGAGGTATACCGGGCGCTGGCAGCCGAGTTCCCGGGCGATGCGCTGCGCTTCGACCCAAACGCGGTGTGGTCAACCGAACAGGCCATCCGGTTTGGGCAAGCTATCGAAGGGCTCAGGAACGACTATTTCGAAGACCCTACTTTCGGTCTGAACGGCATGCGCCGGACACGAGAGATGGTACGGATACCGCTCGCGACGAACACGGTCGTGGTCGGCTTTGAACAGTTGGCTGCCAACGTCTTGGACACGGCAGTGGACGTGATTCTGCTCGACACAACGTTTTGGGGCGGGATTCGCGCCTGTGTGAAAGCCGCTGCAATTTGTGAAACGTTTCAGTTGGGCGTCGCGGTTCATTCGTCCGGTGAGCTAGGAATTCAGCTTGCCACGATGCTGCATCTGGGGGCAGTCATCCCGAATCTCAGCTTTGCGGCCGACGCGCATTATCATCACTTGACTGATGACGTTATTGAGGGCGGCCTGATGCCATATCAAGGCGGGTCGATCGCCGTTCCGCAAGGCGCAGGCTTGGGGGTGCGGCTCGATCGCGAGAAGCTTAAGCTGTACAGCGAGCTATACAAGAAGCTCGGCAATTATCCCTACGATCAAGACCCCGCGCGGCCGGGTTGGACGCCGTTAGTACCCAACGACCGCTGGGCGGATCCAACCAATAGCAGGCCGGTCCACATCCCTTACTAATCATGCCCTCCCTCTTCGATTTATCGGGCCGCGTGGCAGTCGTCGTTGGCGGAACCTCCGGAATCGGGAAGGCCATCGCTGAGGGGCTTGCCGCTCATGGCGCCGTGACGGTTGCAGCTGGGCGGACAAGCGCGTCTCATCCCGTCGATGTGCACGACCGCGATTCCATCGATACACTTCGCGATCGCGTTCTGGCTGAGCACGGCCGGGTCGACATTCTAGTAAACGCCGCCGGGGTCACGCTAAAGAAGCCTACCCTCGAGATGCATGAGCCGGAGTGGCACGATCTCTTCGATACGAACGTGACCGGCGCTCTGCGGGCCTGCCAGAGTTTTCATGAACCGCTGAGTGCGAGCGCCCGCGGCCGCGTCATTAACATTGCGTCCCTGGGATCGCTCCTCGCCTTTCATCACGTCGCGGCTTATTGCGCTTCGAAGTCCGCGGTGCTCTCACTCACCCGCAGTTTGGGATGTGAATGGGCCGCCGATGGCATCCGTGTCAACGCCATTGTGCCGGGCGTGTTTCCTACGGAATTGAACCGGAAGCTGATTGAAGGGACAGCGCGAGGCAGCGAGATTCTGATGCGCACTCCTATGGCCCGCTTCGGCAACCCGGAAGAACTGGTTGGGGCGGCCGTCTTGCTCGCCTCTGACGGGGCCAGCTTCATCACGGGGCAATCGATTGCCGTGGACGGAGGGTATCTGGCGTCGGGAGTTAATCAATGAAGCGAAGCGGGCGGCGGCGAACCGACCGGGTTCGGGAATGACTTCATACCGTTGGCGGATCTGCGCGCTGTTATTCTTTGCCACAACCATCAACTATGTTGATCGCCAGGTTTTCGGCGTGCTTGCGCCGGAGTTGCAGAAGAGCATCGGTTGGAGCGAACTGCAATACGGCTACATCGTGACTGCCTTTCAGGGTGCCTATGCCCTGGGCCTGCTGTTCGTGGGCCGCTTCATCGATCGAGTGGGGACCCGCCTCGGCTATGCGGTGGTCATCTCGGTTTGGAGCCTTGCGGCAATGGCGCATTCGCTCGTCGGGTCCGCCGTGGGGTTCGGTATCGCGCGGTTCTTCCTGGGACTAGGAGAATCTGGCAATTTCCCAGCGGCCCTTAAGACCGTTGCCGAATGGTTTCCTCAAAAAGAACGGGCACTGGCGACAGGCATCTTCAATGCCGGATCGAACGTCGGGGCCATCCTCGCGCCTCTTGCCGTGCCGGTGATCGCGGTACGGCTCGGATGGCGATATGCGTTCTTATTCACTGGCGGCTTTAGCGCGCTCTGGCTGCTTGCCTGGGTCTTTATCTACCGGCCGCCCTCGCTTCATGCGAAGATCTCCGCAACCGAACTTGCGTACATACAAGGCGTCGTCGATCGCCCCGCGAGCCCGATCCCGTGGGGGCGTCTTCTGTCACACAAACAGACTTGGGCCATCATTCTTGGCAAGTTCCTCACCGATCCGGTGTGGTTTTTTTTGCTCTACTGGCTTCCGAAATTCCTCAATGCAAGGCATGGGCTCAGTTTGATCCGGCTCGGTCCTCCGCTCGTCGTGATTTATGTTCTTGCCGATCTAGGCAGCATTGCCGGCGGTTGGATTCCGTCAGCGCTAATGCGGCGTGGCTGGAACCCGAACCGTGCGCGCAAAACGGCGATGCTGATCTGCGCAGTGTCCGTGACGCCGATCGTTTTCGCGCCCCACATCGCGAATCTGTGGCGGGCCGTCGCAATTATCGGGCTCGCGGCCGCATCCCATCAGGGTTGGTCGGCGAATCTGCTGACGCTTCCTTCCGACATGTTCCCGCGCCACGCGGTCGCCACCGTCTCCGGCTTGGCGGGATTTGGCGGAGCTGTGGGAGGAATGCTGGTTTCCACCTTTGCCGGCTTTCTGTTGGAGTTTACAGGCAGCTACTTGCCGCTTTTTGTTATGGCGGGCATGGCGTACCTAGTTGCGTTGATCACGATCCAGATCCTGGCGCCCCGGCTGGAGGTGGCGAGGGTAGCGTGATCAGTGCTGTATTCAAATACATTTGCGCCATTTCGGCGACGTGCCATTTCTGAACTTTTACGTTTTAGGGTCACCGCACGGTCGAGCGCCAAAGAACGGATGGAATGTGGTCAGTGCGAAGCACTGGGATCGCCCGTAGGCGGCGGAGCATGGTCGACAGAAGCCGGCGAACCCAGCAGTTCGGTGAGAACCGGCCTCAAAGCGTCGGCCCAAATCTGATACGCCTTCACGGTCGGGTGCAGCTTGTCCCTGGCACTCATCATTCCATCAAAGAGCCGGCCATCACGATCGGCTAGTTTATCGTTGATGTTCAGATAACGGACCTTCGTGCCGTCGGCGAACGAGGAGAGATTGGCATTGATGCCGTCGATAGCATGCATCAAATTCACGTTGTCGTTTCGTGGGAAGATTCCCATAACAACGATCGTCGCCGCAGGTGCCTTCGTTTGAATCAACCGCACAATCGCCTCAAGACCTTGCGTGACGTCGTCAACCCGAGCGTTCGAGTCACCGGGCACCGCCATATTGCCGGCATTATTCGTGCCGGCGAGTAGAACGACGACCTTGGGATTGACTCCGTCCAGTTCGCCGTTCTCCAGCCGCCAGAGAATATTCTGCGTCTGGTCGGCTCCCCATCCGAAGTCAGCCGCATTCCAACCGGAAAAGTTCTGCTTCCAATTAGCAAGCAGCTCAGGATAGTCGGTAGCGCCCCAGCGGCGCGTGATCGAGTCTCCCTCGAAATAAAGATCGATGCCGCCCAGCTTCGCTTTTGCCAGCAGTTGGGCATGGGCCAGCAACGAATTCGGATCGATCCGGAACACGGGCTGATCCGCGGGAAGCTGCCACGCGACTGCACGATAATTCAGGAGTCGGTTCGCCCAGGGGATGAAATACTTCCAGTTCGGACCGTCCGTGTGGCCGCCGTCATGCTGACGCCACGCCAACTGGCCGTCTATAAGCGCAATATTGACCGGAGGCTTTTTCGCGACGTGATAGTCCTCCGTCACCCCAAGATCCTTCGCGCCGAGCAGTCGGAATACGGATCCCGCGGCCACGGTTGCCATGTAACTGCCCTGATGATCCAGCCAGTTCGCGTCGCCCTTCTCGGGAACTCCGTAGCTGATGAAAGTCGGCCGCGGGGCGCACAACGCGATTAGCTCATTTGAATCCACCGGTAGGTCACCGGCGTTCATGCTGCCAAACGAAGCCTCCGCCGCGCCGTACTTGAGGAAGTTGCCTGCCATCCAGTGATACCCACCGGAGTTGGTGAGATTCTCAAGCTTCTCACCGAAATCGCGCCGGTGCGGCTTAGCGCCGCCGTCTCCGGAGGAACCAACTAGCACGATCGCGAACCGAGTGTCGAACGCCATAGTCACGAGGGCCGCCTTGCCAAATCGCGAAATGCCTTCGATACCAATGCGCTTTGCGTCCACCGCCTTGTCGGCTTCCAGATAATCGAATCCCCGCGACGCACCCCAGGCCCATGCCCGCAGCGCGCCCCAGTCTTCCGGCTTGCGAGGCTGACCCTTGTTCGTCAGTCCGATGATGCCACGTGTCAAGCCTGCGCCGTTATCCGGCTGAATGCTGCCCGGATCAATGAAGGCGTAGCCCCAGCCATTAGCAATCAGCTGTTCCGTTGAAGGCGGATCGGTCCCAAGCATCCCCTTCAACTCGGGGTGTTTTTCGATGTACTCGGCCATCCGCTTGAGAAATTCCTGGCTGCCGAACATCATCATGACCGGCACCGGGCCTTGCGCGTTGCCCGGCGTCATTAGGGTCATCTGAATGTCAACGTTCATTGATGGGCAGAGCGTGTTATCGACGTGTCCGATCAACCGTTTCTCGAACACTGGAAAGACGCCGACCTTGGAGTTGCTCGTGCTCGTCACAGTCCAGGTGACCTTCGGGACGTTGGCCGGGATGCGACCAACCACCTCGCGCTCGAAATCTTCCACGATCTCCGGGCGACGCTCCTGCCACCATTGCTCCACGGTGGTGATCCTTTGTCCGTTCTTTAGGATGAGCGCGTCCGGCAGATCTGGATATGGGTTCGCTTTAGATTCGTCGTAATTGGCGTGATCGGGCGCTTTCTCGTTACCGTTCACCCCCGGCCGTAGAGACTTGATGCCGAGCTGGTCCATCATGTTGTGATGGTCCTGTTCCGCGGTCCAGGTCATCGGCACCGGCCCACCAGTTGAACAAGCGGCAGGCGAACCCATAGCTGAGCCGGGAGTTTGCTGCCACGCTGCCAATTGAGAAACGACGATAGCCAGAAGGCCGATCGGGAGAAGCGGCTGCTTTGATCGAATTAAGCGTGAGAAAGAAAACAGCTTCGACACTGGAACAAATATAGACCGACAATCTGCCGGTGGCCAGTAGATTTCTGACAAGCGAAAAAGGGTCGCGTTCCGCGTAAGTCCAGAGTGATTCGCTGTGGACTTTATAATGTTCGCCTCCGGATAGCGTTGTCAATGAAACAGGGATAGTAACAGAAATCCAGCAAGCGGCAGGTTTTTGCTACAGCCGCCACCGTTCGTTGCAAAGTCACTTTATTGGAAACGCCAAACGCCGATGATGTCAGGCGGCGTGGATCACGCATCCGTGATTCAGAATCGAGGTAGCAGCGGTTTCGGGGATGCCGCGCCTATTGCGAGGGCGAAAGCTCTCCCTGACTCAATAAACAAGCCAGTTCGTCAAGGTCGTTGACCACCAAATCGGGAGCCACGGTTCGCGACTCGAAATACGACGCCCCATGCCCCGCTTTGACCAGTGCCGATCTTGCCCCGATCCTCTGCCCAAGCTCAATATCGGAGGGCTTGTCGCCAATCACGATGGCATCAGCGAAGCTGAAGCCCAGATCAGCGGCCGCCCGGAGTGGAGTCCAGGCGCGGGCTTGCGGCAAGCACACTCATCCTCCGGTGTGTGAGGACATGTATAGATGGCGTCAAGACAGATGCCTTCCGCCCAAAGCAGTTGTCGAAGCTTACTGTGAATCGCGTCTACGGTAAGCGCGGTGAAGTAGCCGCGGCCGATGCCACTCTGGTTTGTCGCCATAACGAGGTCGAAGCCGAGCGAACGAAGCGCTCACAAGCGATTCGGATGTCCTACTTCATGCCCGCGAGTACTACAGAGGGTTAAGTATTATCAGTAGGAGATCACCCTAAGAGATGAACGACCCAATATCTGATGCCTCCTTCTGGATTCCCGAACGAATTGTTACGTCCGGTTGGCTCGAGCATGCACCATTTGGATTCTGGCTAATCGATGCTCTACGCCCAGAGACTTTCGTCGAGCTGGGTACTCACGAAGGCTACTCATATTTCGTCTTTAATCAGGCCTTTAGGGCCCTAGGGATAAAGGCTCGCCGCTTTGCGATAGATACCTGGCAAGGAGATGAGCATGCCGGGTTCTATGGGCCGGAAGTATTCGAAGGTGTGCGGGCTTACAATGACGAAAATTACTGGGACTTCTCTGAGTTGGTGCGTTCCACGTTTGACGACGCTCTGAATTTGTTTGAAGACAAGACGATCGACTTACTGCACATAGATGGACGTCACTTCTACGATGATGTAAAAGACGATTTTGAGGCGTGGAAACCTAAACTTTCACCTAGGGCAGTCGTCGTTTTCCATGACACTAATGTCCGAGTAAAACACTTCGGGGTGCATCGCCTCTGGAATGAACTGGTCGGACGCTACCAACATTTTGAATTCCTCCACGGGCACGGGTTGGGAATAATTGGCGTTGGAACCGATCTGCCCAAGGCACTGATTTCCTTGTTTTCTGCCTCCGAGGATCTGGAAAAAGCGAAACGAATCCAATCAATATACAGCCGTCTCGGCGAGACTATCTCGTCACGAGCGCAACTCAAAGCTGGAAACGGAAAAGCTGAGTTCGAAGCGGCACGCCTGCAACTGGAAGCGCAAGTAGAAAGCCTGGTGACAGAGCGTGCGAAGGCGATTTCGGATTCATCTGCCTCCGAGATCACGTGCCAGCAATTGGAAGCGCAATTAGCAAGCTTGGTGGCAGAGCGTGCGAAGGCGATTTCGGATTCATCCGCCTCCGAGATCACGCGCCAGCAATTGGAAGCGCAAGTAGCAAGCTTGGTGGCGGAGCGTATGCAACTGCACTTGGATGTCGCCAGCAGCAAGCGCGATCGCGAGGAGGTCGATCAACAATTGCTCGCGCTGCGGAGAGAGCGTGAGACGTTACAATCGCAACTGCTTGTTGCCGAATCAGAGCGCCGAAATCTGGAAGCCATAAGCGCCGATCTGTTGAGATCACAAGCCGACAACCAACGGCTAAGCACTCAATTGTCGGAACTTGAGCAATATAGTAACCAATTGCAGGCAACAATCACGCAGGCGAAGGAAGAACGGACGCGGTTACGGTCGGAATTGTCGGCGACCGCAGCGGAACGGAGCGCCCACGAGCGCAATTCCCAGCGCTACGAAGCCGAACGCGAGCAACTCTCCAGTCAACTTTCTAAAGCCCAAAGCGAAGCCGAGGAACTCCTTGGCGATAGAGCGCAGTTGAAGCGACTTCTCCGCTCAACTTCTTGGCGGGTCACGGCTCCGCTGCGATGGACAGCAGAGAACGCCCCCTGGCTAAAGTCGTTACTCGTTAAGTTCATCAGACTGCTTTGGTGGACGATTACCCTCCAGTTGCCCACGCGGCTCCGGCTCTCACGCAACGGTCGGCTGCTTTCGAAATCTCCTATATTTGACGTTGACTTTTATCTGAGTCAAAACCGCGACGTGGCCGACTCTGGAGTTAACCCAATTGCACATTATTTGCTTCTCGGGGCTTCCGAGGGAAGGGATCCCAACGCACTATTCGATAGCTCCTGGTACCTCGAACGATATAGCGATGTGGCCTTAGCCGGGGTCAACCCTCTCGTACATTATCTAAGGCGGGGAGCGAAAGAAGGGCGGGATCCACACGCGCTGTTTGATACCGCTTTCTACTTGCAGCAAAACCCCGGCGTAGGTTCGGAAAGCGTCAACCCTCTGGAGCACTATATTGCGCAAGAGCCCTCAAAGGCTCGTGATCCACATCCTATTTTCGACGGCGCTTGGTATCTTCGTCAGAATGCCGAGGTCGGTGCTACTCGTATGAATCCCCTTCAGCATTATCTAGACCGGGGGTGGACTGAGGGACGGGCGCCGCACAGCCTGTTCGACGGTGCGTTTTATCGTCTCCAAAATCCCGAAGTTGCGAAGGCACACATCAATCCCCTCCTTCATTACGTCACCAAAGGTGCTGGGGAAATGCGAGATCCGCACCCGCTATTCGATACCGCCTACTATGTTCGCCTGCATCCGGAAGCAGTCGGCTCGAGACTGAGCCCACTCGCTCACTATATTCTCGCGTCGCGGAACCGTCTTCAATCGCCGCATCCTCTCCTGGACCTTTCCTTCTATCTGTGCGCGCGCCCGGACGCCAACACAAGCGGCATGGATCTGCTATCGCATTATTTGAACGTGGGTTGGAAGGAGAAGAATAGCCCCCACCCTTTGTTCGACATAAACTTCTATCTTGAACAGAATCCGGCCCTTTCTGATGGACCTGTCGATCCCGTGTCTCACTATATTACAGAAGGCGTAGTGAAGGGTTCGGATCCATGCTGCCTGTTTCAGTCATCTTTTTACTTGGGGCGGTATCCCCATGTTGCGGAAGCTCGGCGAAACCCTCTCGCCCATTTCGTCACTGATGGAGTGCGCGAACGCTGCAATCCTAATCCGCTATTTGACACGGCTTTTTATCTGGCACGCTACCCTGACGTGGCTGCTTCGGGAGTAAATCCATTGGTCCACTACATTACTTCCGGAGCTTTTGAGGGTAGATTACCGAATCCTTTCTTCGACTCGGCGTTCTATTTGACCAAGAATGCTGATGTAAGGCGAGCGAGACTAAATCCGCTGGCGCACTATCTTGTCTTTGGAGGGGCTGAGGAAGGACGCGACCCGAGCCCCAACTTTAACTCGTACCAGTATGTTTCGGAACATCCTGAGATACGCGCATCCGGCATTAACGCCCTCGCACATTTTATCGACCATGGGTCGGCTAGCATTAACCCTTCGGTAAAGCAAGAACCCGCGCCCAATCCTGTTTCCCCTCCCGAAAACAAATTCAGCGTTCGGAAACTGCGTCATTTTGGCCCGATTCGGGCGTCAGAAAGTGGCTGGGCGGAGACCCCTGCGGTCATCTGTGTCACCCACGTAGTTCCCTACCCACCGCGCGCCGGGAATGAATATAGAATCTACCGCATGCTGCGCTGGATGAAGTCGCGCGGCTATCGAATTTTCCTCGTCGTGTCGCCTCTAGGCGGAGAAGCAATGAGCGATGAACAGATTCGGGAACTTGGTTTCGAACTTGGCTCGATGGTTCTCTACGACCGCGACGGCAGCATCACTTATTGTATGGACGAAGCAGAGGGCTCTATTGCTGCGCTGAACGGCCTAACGTCTCCGCCATACTCTGAGGAGCTGGATGAGGGCCAGTGTTCGACTGAGCGGTCCATTCAGCTGCTGAACATCGATCGCACATTTTGTCCTGACGGACTCGTTTGTGTTGTTACGACGCTGGCAGCACGACTAGGCCGTTGTGCTGTCTTGGCGGAGTATGTCTTCATGTCGCGCTTGCTGCCGCTGATGGAACCAGGAACACTGAAGATTATCGATACGATCGACGTGTTCTCGACGAAGCAAAACAAGGTGGGACAGTATGGCATATCCGACTCTCTCAGCCTTAGTTCGGAAGAAGAGCGTCAGCGGCTGCTCCGTGCGGACTTGATTCTCGCAATCCAGACGGAGGAGCAAAAGGAATTATTGGCGCTCGCGGCACCCAGGGGAGTGATCACAGTCGGAGTAGACTTCCCCGCGCTTAGAATTCAACGGCCATGTCTGCCTCCTACCGTGCTTTACGTTGGCTCCGATAATCCAATGAATGTTCGGGGGCTTCAAGACTTCCTGAGATTTGCATGGCCTTCTGTTTTGCGCGAAATTCCGGAAGCGGAACTACTAGTCGCAGGTCGAGTCTGTACAAAGATCAGCCATATGCACAAAAACGTGTCGCTCCTCGGGCCATCTTCGGAGACCGCTAGCCTGTACGAACGGGCTAAAGTGACAATAAATCCATCAGTCGCGGGCACGGGGCTGAAAATAAAGACCATCGAAGCATTAAGCAATTTGCGGCCAATTATCACTTGGCCAAATGGGGTGGACGGCGTTGACGCTCGACTGGCATCACTGTGCCACATTGTGACGGATTGGTACGAGTTCCATCAAAGCCTTATCACTATCTTGCAGAGTTCGAAAGCTACCTGGTTCGACCACTCCGATCGCGATTTAATCGCAGAACGACTTTCGCCGGAGACAGTCTATAAAGAGTTGAAACATGAACTCGAGAAGTTTTTCGTGGCTTCGGAGGCGATGAGCGCGTAGTGCGGCAAAACGTCGATCTCTTGCTAGATCTGACTGGCCTGGGCGACCGGCCGTCGGTCGTGCTCCAAGTACTGGAACAAACATTCTCCCCAGGGGGCGTCGGGTGGCTCGCTTGTTCAGCTACCGCCTTACTTCCCCCCGGCATTTTAGCGGAGGATCTGTCCGCACGTGAGCGGCTACGGATAATGCCAGCAACGAAACCGGTCGCCGCAGCAAACGATGCGTTGCGGGACGCGCGCGACGGATACCACCACTTGCTTATTATTCTGGGATCGACTTCACCAACCAGTGAGGCCGCTGGCGCCCTGGTTCAGGTCTTCGACATGGATCCATATTGGGGCTCAGCGGTCCCGCGATATTCGGACATCGCGTCCAGTGAGATTTATAAACTTAGCCGAGAGCTTGGAGACCCTACGGTGCTAAGGCTGCCGCGCCGCGTGCTGGCCGAAATACCGGAGAGCTACATAGTTCCGGAGATGCTTAGCCCCTGTTTGATGCTAAGAGATACCGTGGTCTCTAATCTGGGGCTATTTGATGAAGCCTATGAAACACTCGCCGGAGCGTTACTGCACTATCTCAGTCGAGCTCGCCGATGTGGCTTTCGTTGCGTGATATGCAATGCGGCCGTGGTGCAAGTTCCCGAAGGAGGCTGCCTTTACCCAGTCCCCAACAGGCCGGATGTGGTCAGACTTCACAAGGAGAATCCCGATTTAGGGAGAGCCAAGGCAGAGTTTAGAGAGCATGGTTTTCATGCTCACGAGAGTCTTCTCGCAAGAGCGTTCTCTTCGGAACCGCCTTTGGGCCGAAGTTTGTTACTCGACATTCGAGGCGTTCCGGATTATGTAAACGGAACCGCCGAGGCGGCGCTTTCCACGTGCGACGGTTTGTTCCAGACCGCCAGCAATTGGGAAATCACACTTTGGGCAGGGGCGGGTCCGGCACAGTTCCATAAGCTTGCTGAACGCTATCCCAAATGGAAAATCATTAGTGATGAACCCGAGCGTGGCTTTGCCGCCGCCCTGCGGCTATCTCAGCCTTGGCACCTCAGTACGTTGATAGAACTTCACCGAGCAGCCCTCTTTACTTTCTGCTGTCTTCTAGATACGATTTCGCTTGATATTTTATTCGAATCTCCGCGCTACTTGAGGGAAACGTGGGAGTTCCTGGCTAGCTATGCCGACGGAATTCTATACATTTCTCAATATACGAGAGATCGCTTTGCCACACGGTTCCCGGCCTCGATCACGACTCCAGGGCACGTCTCATACTTGTCGTTTAATCCCGACGATTACGGGATAGCTGACTCGTCGCCCCCTTCGCGGGATCGTAAAAGCTATATCCTGCTCATTGGCAACGGTTACGATCACAAGCACATTGGGCCGACGGCGGACTTGCTAGCGGGGGCTTTTCCGTTCCGTTGCTTCAAGGCACTTGGGATCAAAAATCATTTAAATCCGCTGGTAGATGTGCTGGAGAGCGGTCCAATACCACAGGAGGATATGGACCGCCTCTTTGCCGAGGCTGATTTAATAGTCTTTCCGTCTTTTTATGAGGGATTTGGCTTCCCGGTTTTAAAAGGGCTAAGTCTCGGGCGCACGGTGATTGCCCGGCGATCAAGTTTACTGCTTGAGATTGCCGCTCATTACCGGGGCCCTGGAAGGTTGTTGTCATTCAGCACTCCTGCAGAACTGGTCGATTTAGTCGGCGGCGCGCTACATGGCGCTTCAGTTCCAGAAATGCAACTGGGTACGGCGGTTGGCCCGCAAGATCGCCCAATGAACTGGAACGACATTGCGGGCGGCGTTATCGAGTTTATGGAGGAAAGACTGAGGAGGCCTGAAGATTCCCGGTGGTGCATCCGAGAGAAAGCGGTCCGTCAATTCGGTGTCTTTTCGGCTTAGCGTCCAGAACACCTTCGCGTAAGAGGGCGCGGGCAGGGCGGTATTGTTTTGTAGTCCGCCGAGATAGAATTGACGGCGAACGATGTGCCGAGCAGGCTCATCTTCATACGCGCACTGCGTCAAATCCGTTTGCAGCTTTCAAGCTGATGAGACACCGAAAGATAGGCGCTGCCGGCTGGTCAAGTCTCGGACTGGCAGTTATATTTTTGGAGCCACCAACCATCTCCCGTTGTAGGGAAAGTAGGCGCTTCGGTACGCCTAAAAAAGCTAGTGTTTTCCACCACCTCGTCTAAGTGCCACATGTCATCGGCAGAGAGAAACTCAAAAAGATTATGAATGCTACGTATTTGAATGTCGTCTAATACGAGAACTCCGTCGCGTTCGATGTGAGGATAGATGTAATAGTATTCCAGATCGGGGAACGGAAAGCCGTGCGGGCCATCGATTAGCGCGAGCTGAATCGGATCGCGAAAGGAAAAGCGCGGCAATGTGAGCTGGGTTGGACCCTCGATAACGGTGACATTTTCCGAACGAAAGAGGGGAGAGCTCTTAACGTTCTCCAGACTGCCTGTCCCGCTGTCGACCGTAAACGCGAGGTGCCGGCCCGAAAGGTGAGACAGTAAAAGCGTGCTTGCGCCAGATCCGGTTTCGACCGAGCATTGAATCCCGCCGCTTTGTGCGGCATAGCGCGCTAGCGCACGAAGCGGCGCTTTCGAGAACGTGCCGGAGCCATGCAGATTTGGCGCTATCTCAACCACGGATTGCACTAATCGATCAAAAGAGTCTTTGGTCACCAGGATGCGTCCTCGGGATAGTTTATCCTATGACATAAACCTCAGTGAATCGCCAGTGAAGGTGGATATGGTTACAGATTTAGGTGTTTGGCACCACGTGATGAGTGCCCCTTGAGATGGGGTCAACGACGGCTGCGAATCCTCCGGACAGATGGTGATACCAGTTTTCAATGAAAATCGTTACGCTTCTTGCGCGAAATGGGACCGATGCGTATCCCGCCTCCGAACAACGAGTGAGCGAAATCTTTGCCGAGCATATGCCTGAGGTAGACCGGCAAACCGTAATCATCGACAATGCACTGCCGCCATCGACCGTTGAGCGGTTGAACGATAACGAAACTCTTCTCGGCGGCGACAACAACTTTTGGGAATTCTCTGCCTGGGATAAGGCAATTGCGTGGCTGGGCAGCGAGATTTGGTCCTACGACCTGGTCCACTTGGCGACCAGCGCATTTCATACGCTTTATCTGAAATATCTACATCTCTTCAACGTCGCCATGCTATCCTCAGTGGCTGCTCGCCCAGTGTGCCTCGGGCACATCGACTGCTACAACGACGATGTTCGTATTTTATCCTTCCAATCGCAGCATTGGATCCGTACGTCATTCTTCTTCTTGCCGCCGACTGAACTTAAGATGCTTCGCACCTTGGTCTCTGCCAGAAATCCAGAGAGACTGTTAGGAAATGGGTCGGACCGCCCTTTCTCGGAAAATTCGGCGGTCTGCGAACGCTACCGGGAGTATGTACTGAGTTGGCTAAATGGTTCCGAAATCGGCCAAGGTATGGCTTGGCATTCGCGATTGGAGCTTACAGAAGAGTCGTGGCCATTATTTCGCAGTAAGGCTCTTGCCATTTTCAATGAGCACCTCTTGTCGATCAGGCTTCGAGGACAGGGCACGCGCCTAATAGATACCACTTGGCTTGCGGGCAAACTTGCCGCCGATGAACCGGACTCGATCGACTGGAGCCGAAGATGGAGCGCCCAACTTGCCGAGCGGCGCGAAGATAAGGTGTTAGTTCACGAACCCGGCAGTCTGACCGCCCATTCGTGCGGTCATTCCCACCGCCACTCCACGCTGCTTGTGGGTAGTAGGAGAACCGAGTAGTCGATGGGCGACCTCGCTGACATTCCGCCCGATCCAGTTGACCGAGAACCGATAACGCAAGCGCTATCGGACTACCTTGGCGCCGTCGCCGGAATCATCGCTCTTGCAATGGGAACCGCGACCTTCCTTTTGATGCTTTTGATCGACCGGACCGCCTACAGCCCGGTCCCCTGGGGTGATATGTGGGATTATTGGGCCTGGCATGTGCGCTTCGGCCATCACAACCTTATCCTTCATCTTGCCGACCAGCACAATGAGCATCGGATAGTAGTCGCCCGACTGTTGTTTCTATTCGATCAGTATTGGTGTCATGCAAATGCCAAATCCCTTTACATTTTTACCTTCTTAGTTCAGCTATTTCACGCCACCGCGCTTTGGCTACTTAGCAGCCGTGTGTCTTATCTCGGAAGAACCAGCCGTTGGTTCATCGCCGGAATGATACTAACACTTCTTTTTTCTGCACAACAGTTTACTAATTTTGTCTGGTTTTTTCAAGTTCCATTTGTGATCGTCTATCTTGGCGCCAGTCTTGCCTGTATATCCGTAATGGGTCTTGCAAGCCAAGCGTACCTTCCTCGGTCGGGAGACTTTTCACGGGTGGGCTTAGTTGTGCTGCTTGGTGTTATTACTACTTATTCGATGGCAAACGGACTGTTGATATGGCCGGTGTTGCTTTCTCTTGCATTCGCGATAAGAACGTCCAGGCGTGTCCGGTTGTTGTTGGCTCTGTCGGGCGCTTGTGCCTGGACGCAGTATCTCTGGCACTACAAAAGACCGCTGCAACATGCGTCCCTTTCCGGCGCGTTTCTCCACTTACCCAAGACTGTCGCCTTTCTTCTCACAACGATAGGCTCTCCAGCAAGTGACACGGTTGGCGCTATCCTAAGCATCTTCGCGCTTGGAAAACCGGAAACCGCCCAGTTCTTTTCTGCTCTGGTCGGGCTGTTCGGTTTAGTGCTCGCTTCCGTCGTGCTGTTACAGTTTTTTCGTAGTCGCGATGACATTGGCCTTGTTGAGAATGTCTACTTGCATATTCTATTGTTCTTACTAGGGAGCCTGCTGCTGATTGCGATGGGCCGTTTCTCCTTTCCCTTGACAGAAGCTTTGACATCGCGATACGCAACTCCTTCTCTGCTCTTTTGGGGAGTCCTATTCTGTCTGGCGCTTCTCAACATCGAAAAAGGCCGATACAATAAGCTCTCAGCGCCCTTCAAACTCGTCGCGCTTTGTTCATTATTGTGTTTTATTTTCGTGAACCAACCTACGAAGATCGAATCCGCGAAGGGCTATACACAATACCTCAGTGAGACTGAGATATCACTTTCCAACGCTGTTTTGGATACTCATGTTTGGGAAAGGGTCAATTACGATATTCCGAGATTGATTCCGCTGGTGCGGTACCTGCAGATCAACAGTTTATCGGTTTTCGACAGGCGATGGCGGCCATGGCTCGGACAGAACATCGGAGACCACTATAGGATAGACCCCGCATCACAATGCACAGGCGCCGTAGACTCGGCGACCGGGTTCCCAGGGGCGTGGTTTCCCGGATACCGAATTGAGGGCTGGGCGTGGGACGCCAAGGCGAAGGCGCGCGGGGAAACATTGCTGCTGACGGACGAAGGCGGAGGGATCCTGGGCGCCGCAACCGGCGGCTTTTCTCGGCCCGATGTTCCGGCGATTCGAGCCGACGTTACGGATCAGAACGTGGGTTGGATCGGATATTGTTCGCAGACTAAGTCGAAAATAATGGTTTATATGATTCGGCCTGGCAATAAAGGCGCATGTTTAATCGGCGGTCGCGAAATTAAGCCATTTGGCTTCGTAGGCTTCGAGAGGCTCGGTCCAGAGATAGAAAGGGTCAGTGTCGTGACCGGAGGGTCTTGGGTTGAAAACGGATACTATCCAAACGTAGGTGCACCGCCGCTGGGCGGGAGAGCCTACGGTTCCTGGCATGGAAGTGACGAAAACACCGGCGCTCTGCGGTTGGACTTTGATGCAACCGGCGGGAGCGATGTGGCATTGCCGGTCGTCATGGGTCCGGTCGCGGATGGAATTTCTGTCAGGGTTATTGATGTTGCGACCGGCTCGAAGCTAGAAGAATTGAAGCCTGATCCCAGTCTGGCAGTGTGGCATGCGTGGCACTTCCGCTTACCGGCTACTAAGTCTCAGTGGCGACTCGAGGTTATAGCTGAAGACGATGGCAACAAATGGGGAGAGTGGTTGGGGATAGGGTTCCCGCGGCAGGTCGAAACGAACTGACGCGAGGTGTATTGATCAAGACCGTTGGTTGGTGATCGTCAATTGAGGCGATTCTGTGTAGGTTTGCCCATCGGGGGACAGTATCCGTAATGCGATCCGGTGGATACCAGGCTGTCCCAATGACGCGGCGGAAATGGACGTGTCGAAGCCGCACTTCGTTAGGGCTGTGTTGTTAAACGCGTCAGCCACATCCTGGCGGCTCACACCGTATGGCAACTGAAAGGGCTTCCCGTCAATAGCAAGTTCGACACCGCCAGCGAGGCTGGTATGTTGTGAATTTAACAACCAGCCTTGAATCCTGATTTGTTCCCAATTATTTACAACAATCGCTTTTTCTGTAAGCGGGTTGGTCGTCCCTCCGAAGCGATCCCAGAAGAATGAGCCCGCGCTATCACTCTTTGGCAAGTGTAGGCTGATGCCCGGAGGGAGTTCGATTTTAGGAGCTGGCCGTTCGCCAGCGCAGGACATGCTAAGAAGCACAAATAGAATAAACGCGAATATTGGACGGGACCTCATCGGCTTTATTGTAACCGCCGGTGGATCGCAGCAGGAGTTCATCGACCTTAGGGACGGAATGATCGTAAAGCATCACATAAACACCATCTTCGCGGTAGCCAGGCGGCGTGTGGAATCCCGGGCTTAAGGTCCGTGGGCAGCCCAGGCCTGAGGCGGCACCTCTACGCTAGACTTCGCCGTGTCGATCCTTCCAAACAGTAAGATGAGGCTCAGCAGTCTCTTCATCGGGACGCCCATTTGAGTAATAGTAAAGCGCCAGTGATTTTCTTGTTCGATCTTGCGGACAGGTCAATGGATCGGGATGCCCGTGGTGAGATGATTCCGTCGTGTTAAAGATGACGCATCGGTTAAAGATTGGCGCAATCTTTACCCCGCAGGCTTTCATGTCGTGGCTCCAGAGTTCTAAGGCGCCGCCATAACATTCAAGCCATTCTTTATTGAGAAACAACAGCAGGTTTATTCTTCGGTCCAGCTTGAGTTTATTGTGGCGGTTAAAGTCGATGTGAATGCCTAACTTACCACCGGTTTCTGTCTGGTGGAGTCCACCACCCACGAAGTAGGGATCAGGGATCAGACCATCAATGCCGGTTAGGCGTTCCAAGAACTCGAGCACTGGTCTGCTGTTCAAGAAATACAACGTATCCCGGATCGACGGCGCTAGCAGTTCGGGAGCGGAAAAGGCCAATTTGCGTTTTGAAAACCCGTCGTCATGATGACTCCAATCGACGCGTTTGGGTTCGGGAAAGTCATTCAAGACACCCTCCAACACGTCCGCGGGCAGGAAGTCATCCAGAAATATGAACGGAAAGGGGCTATTCTGGCGGTATTCGGCTGCCTTTTCCGCCCCACTCTTTACCAAGGTATTCAAAAAACCTGGCGCCAGCAGCCGACTGAGAACACCATCGGAATCGGACGAGGCGGTACTTGATGGGAATAGGCTAATATACTTGTTTGCCGGACTTAAATCAAGGCCATCGGATTGCAATCGATGTTCAGTATTCGCCACATAAACATCCAGACTGCGTATTTCACACACGTCGTCAGGAATGACAAATTCAAATCCGTGGCAACCATCTCCAATCGCGGCGAGCCGTAGATCCTCTCTGTAATGATTCGCGATCGAAAGACCCTTGATTCTTCCGTTGATAACCACCGTAACAATCAAAGAAGCAGAGGGTTGTGTAACACTATAGACCCAACCCAACAACGTCCTTTGACGAATCTGATCGGCGAAACCAACAAACTGGCGCTCCATCCGTGGAGATTGTATCAGCAAGGCACAATTGGGCGTCAACGGAATCTCGTTATCTCCGGCGGCTGAGACTGTTGGCCTGATGTAATGGCTCAACCGGGATTTTAGTGGGTAGAGCCAGATAATGGGCAGGTGCAGGACAGAGAGCTATACGCGCAGATTCTGGGAGTGGATGAGCTGTGGCAGGTGGAGCGGGGTGGAGCTGAGACTGGGTGAGGGTGAGGTTCACGTCCATCTGCAGCACGATGCGGGTGTGACGTGGCCGTGTACGGAATGCGGCAAGCCATGCGTCCTCTATGATCATCATCCGGAACGGCGGTGGGGGTACCTGGACACCTGTCAGTACCGAACGATTTTGCACGCCTCGCCGCGACTGTGCCGAAGCATGGCGTACGGAGCGTGAAACTGCCCTGGGCCGAGCCAGCGAGCCGATTCACGGCCCTGTTCGAACGGCTCGCCATCGACTGGATGAGAGTGGCCAGCCGGAAGGCGGTGGGCGATCAACTGCATCTGAGCTGGGATGAAGTGCATGCCATTCAGGAACGAGCCGTCGCCCGCGGGCTGTCGCGTCGCCATGCGGAGACGATCCCTCAGCTGGGCGTCGATGAAGGCATTCACGCGGGGCCACCGCTACTTCACGCTGGTCAACGATCTGGAGCGGAGCCGCGTGTTGTATGTTGTCGAAAACCGCACTGAGGCCAGTCTGGATGGTTTCTGGGCGGGATTAACTGGGGCGCAGATCGAGGCGGTGGAAGCCGTGGCGATGGACATGTGGGATCCGTATATCAACTCGACCTGCGCCATCTGCCCGACGCACAACGGAAGATCGTGTTCGACAAGTTCCACATCGCCAAACATCTTTCGGAAGCCGTTGATCTGGTGCGGCGCCGCGAGCACAAGCAGTTACGCGCTGCCGGAGATGACCGGCTCACCGGTACCCGCTACGACCGGCTGCGGCATCCGGCGAAGAGGGAGCCGGGCGATCGACGTGAGTTCACCGCGTTGCGGGGAGCGCGCTGAAAACGGCACGCGCCTGGGCGCTGAAGGAATCGATGATGGCATTGTTCGGCTACTTCTATGAACGGCCCGCCAGAAAACACTTCCGTTGGTGGCATAACTGGGCCAGCGCAGCCGATTGCCACCGATGATGGAAAAGGCTCGAATGATCAAACGGCGCTTCGAGAACATCGTCACTTACATGAAACACAGCGTTAGCGACGCTGCCAGCGAATCCATCAACTCAAAGATCCAATGGGTCAAGTGCACTTCCCGCGGTTTCCGCAACAAAACCAACTTCGTTACCGCCTGCGGCGGACTCGACCTCATGCCCGCACCCACTCGAATCCCTAAATGTCCCTTTATTTTCTGGCGACTACAAGAAATTGCTTGCCAAAGAGTGGCCAAGCAAATCTCGATTTCAAATACATACGCAACATCCAGATAGGGGGCTGTCCGCCCGCCCGAGACATTGTATAGGGCAGAAACCGGGGAATCTGTATCTCCACTTTGAAGCCTGTTTCGGCCATAACCTCACCCAGCGACAATTCTGTAAGCGCTAAATAGTGGTCGTAGAAGTCCCAATACGCACCCGGCAGATACCGAATATTTGGTCCCAGCGCAATGATCCTGCCGCCCGGTCGAAGGCAGCGCCAAGCCTGTAGCAAGGTGTCACGAAGGTCCCGCTTGGTGTGAAGATGTTCGAAGAAATTGCTTGTAAATACTACATCCAACGAATCGTCCGGCGTGGCCCAGGGTTCCGAGCAACTCTGCGCCAGAACCTGAACGCCTGGCGCGGCGTACTTGACGGTGTCTGGATTGAGGTCCATTCCGAGGCGCTTTTGCGTCCGAACGTTATTAATAAACTCGCAGTACCCACATCCCAGATCTAGCACAGTGGCGTCCGTAGAAAGCCACTGAACGAAGTACGCATCGACCAATACGCGCCAAACCTTATCCCGGTACGCGTTCTTGCCGGCAAAGCGCTTCTCGTATAGTCTTTGCAGTTCGGCAGGCGAATGAGGAGCACTCATGCATTTTCCTTCTTGTAATCTCCGCGGCTCAGATGCTTCTCCAACAACAGGTATAGACAGATGAACAAATAACGGCTGCCCATCTCCTGAATTTTCAACTTAGCCACGCCGGTACGCCGGTTGCGCCAGGTAATCGGCAATACGGTCCAGGAATAACCGCGAATAATCGCTTTCAAGGGGATCTCCACGGTGAGGTTGAAATGCGCAGAAAGTAGCGGCTGGCAACCTTCAATGACCGTGCGCCGGTAAGCCTTGAACGCGTTTGTGGTGTCGTTCAGCGAAATGCCAAACATCAGACGAATGAAGAGATTGGCCATGCGATTGAGACGTAGCTTTAGCCAGGGATAGTCGATGACACCACCTCCCTTCATGAAGCGCGAACCGAACACGGCATCCCAGCCCTCGTTTAGCGCATTCCAATAGCGCACAACATCCCGGCAATCGTCCGATTCATCCGCCATCATGATAACCACTGCATCACCATTCATGCCGCGAACCCCGCACGTGATCGCGCGGCCAAACCCGTGCGGCGGTCCGTTCCCCACCAAACGCACTTCCGAAATGCGCTCGCGGAGCGAAGTAACAATGGCGGCCGTCTGGTCCGTGCTTCCGTCATCTACTACAAGGATCTCGTGGGCGATATGATGGAGCCGCAGCTCCAAATGCAGGTGCTCCACGGTTGACGCGATGCAGCCCTCCTCATCGCGAGCTGGTATAACCACCGACAGCATCTGGAGACCGGACTTCGGCAGAGAAGCAGGGGTCATGCTCCGCACCATGTGAGCCAATCGGGATGGGTGACGGCGTGGTCCGCAATCTCTTCGAGAATCTGATGCAAGCCGATCTGCGGCTTCCAATGGGTTGCCGTCTCCGCCTTAGCCGAATCCAACACTAGCCAGGGAACGTCATACGGACGTTCGGAGCCGTCCATGATCGGTTGATGCGGACCGAAACGCTGGTCGCACCACGCCGTCAACTGCGCTAGGGACATGGAGTTCGCTTGACCACCAGAGACGTTCAGGAGTTGACCGGGTCTGCCGTTCCGCAACTGAAAATCCACCATGCGTGCCAAGTCTCGCGGATGCAAAGCGTCCCGCACCTGAAATCCGTAACCGCGAAAGCCCAAATACTTTAAATGGCCCCGCGAAGAGTGCGCGTGCACCCAATAGGAGAAGATGCCCTGCTCGGCAGTGCCAAACTGTCCAGCCCCAGCGAGGACCCCGCAGCGGTTGATCCAAACCGGCACCTGAAATCCGGCGGCATACTCCTGTGCCAGACGTTCTGAAGCCAGCTTGGTCGCGCCGTAAAGGGAAATCGGCGCCTCTGTGCTAAAGCCTTCTGCGACGCCAGCCAAACTAACCGCTGCAGGCCACGGCTGGCCCCCGTCGAGAGTATAGGCTCTGGACTCAGCGCGCAAAGGCAACCGCGTCAGCGCAGGAATTGAATAAACGCGGCTGGTGCTCAAAAGAATGAAGCCGGCACGAGAAGCGCGGCAATACTCCAGCAAATTGATCGTGCCCAGTAGATTGTGTTCCAACAATTGGCGGCAGCTAGTTTTTCCGTCCCGGCCCGCTAAAACGCTCGGCTGGGCGGCGGCGTCTATCACCCAATCGGCTGTAGGAAGGGTCTCCAAGTCGCTCGCAACGCGGATGTCACCATGGAACAACTGTACGCCAAGCCGCTTCAGCGAAAGGCGATTGGTCTCGCTACCAAAACGCGCCAAGCTATCTAACCCAACGATCGTAATTCCTTCTTGTGATTCGATCAGATAACGGGCGAGGTGACTGCCAACGAAACCGCATACGCCGGAAATGAGGACTTTCATCTTACTGTCGGCTCAGCAATCGCACCGACCACGAATCAGCGATTTCGGCCACAGTCCGTTTCAGGCTCTTGGTAATGCCCCACCGGGGATAATGAGTCTTCATTTTGGTGAGATCGCTATAGTAGCAAATATGATCGCCTATGCGATTGCGATCGACATATGTCCAGACTTGGTCACGACCGGAAACACCCGCAGCTAAAGCAAAGGCTTCCAGAATCGAGCATGAGTTCTCGAAACCGCCACCAAGGTTGTAGACCTCGCCGCAACGCGGGTTCTGCGCAAATGCCAACATGAATGCGGCGACGTCTTCGGAATGAATGTTGTCACGGACTTGCTTCCCCTTGTAGCCGAAGACCTTATATTCCTTGCCGGTCAGGTTGCAGCGGATCAGATAGCTGAGAAAACCATGGAGTTCAACACCAGAATGGTTCGGTCCGGTCAGGCAGCCGCCGCGCAAAGCGCAGGTAGGCATGCCGAAGTAACGCCCATACTCTTGCACCATAACATCGGAGGCCAACTTCGATGCGCCGAACAAGGAATGTAGCGATTGGTCGATAGGAAAGCTTTCGGGAATGCCGCAGCGATATTCCGGATCGGCGTAGTCCCACCGCGTTTCTTTCTCCACGAGAGCCAGGGTGTTCGGACGGTCACCGTACACCTTATTTGTCGACATGTGAATAAAGGGCGATTCCGGCGCCCACCGGCGCGCTGCTTCCAAGAGGTTCATCGTGCCAACGGAATTCGTATCAAAATCATCGAAGGGAATCTGAGCTGCGCGGTCGTGTGACGGCTGGGCAGCCGTATGCACGATTACGGTCGGCCTTGTGCTCTCGACTAGACTCAGAATGCAGTCGCGATCGCGAATATCAATCTGGTGATGCTCATATTCGGGAATTTCCTTGCGCAATTGCCTTAATGACCATGAGGTATCACCTTCAGGACCGAAGAAGACAGCTCGTTCGTTATTGTCGAGACCAACAACCAAATATCCAGCCTGGTGAAAATGCAGGCACACCTCCGAGCCAATCAATCCACAGGATCCTGTTATCAGAACGCGTGCTTGGACCATAACCTTCTAAGATGGCACATTAGTCCAAAAATACAATTGAATCGTTGTGTATCCAAGTAGCCAACAGCTCGTGATCGGCGGCTCAATCCACGGCTATGATCGCCAAGTTGACAATCGCGGGGAATGTCAAATCTGTAACTTGACAGTTCTACTTATTCTTCACGTCTTCAAATTCCACTCTCTGCGCCAAGATAGAATCAATGGGTTACAGCGGTCTCGCACTTCTAGCGCGCAATTCTGATTCATAATTGAGTGAAGCCGCCTGGCAGCCTGAAGCGGACACATGAACGCTTCGATGAATTTGAGGGAAGGAACCTCTTCCGTTGGCTGACTGAATAACTATCCCCATCCCGCTTCTATGAAAATAAAGACGACTGTTCAACTCTCGCTTGACCTTATTGACCTGCAAGATGCGCTGGAGGCGGCCGATGTTGCCGTTCGCGCCGGTGTCGATTGGCTCGAAGCCGGTACCCCTCTCATCATTGCCGAAGGGCGCGTTGGCGTTCAACAACTGCGGGCACGCTTTCCGGATGTGCCCATCGTCGCGGACTTGAAGGCGATGGATGGCGGGGCCGGCGAAACTGAACTTATGGTCAAAGCCGGTGCGACCATGGTCGTCGTTATGGGGCAAGCTCACGCGGAGACAGTGGAGTCAGCCGTAAAAGCGGGGCATGGCCTTGGCGCGAAGGTGATGGGCGACAACATGGCCATGCGGGATCCAGTCGACGGAGCCAAACGTTTGGAAGACCTCGGCTGCGACTACATCATTCATCACATCGGCTATGACCTGAGAACGTTGAGAAGAGCCAGAGGACTACCCGCACCGACACCGCTCGACCGATTGCGGGAAATTGTCGCAGCTGTTTCCGTTCCCGTGCAGGCGGTGGGAGGGTTGACGATCGAGCAGGCGATGGATACCCCGAAGCATGGCGCTCCGCTGGTGGTTATCGGCGCTCCGCTGGTGATTGAAGGACATTCGTTTCGGGCGGCCAGCGGCGATATGGAAGGAATGCTTCGCATGATCTGCGAAAGAGTTCATGCGTACGGCGAGATTGAAGTTGGCCCGCGTTCAGCTTGAGATGGTCCGGTCGCCCGGAGTAACGTCATCCGGATCAGATGTGATTGAGAAAGATGACCGCTCAGGCTTTGCGCGGCTTCGCAGTGACGGCCGACGAATCTCTGGCGTCGACACGGTGCGCTTGCCAAAAAGACTCGGCTGCCTTTGATCCGATATCGGCATTGAGGGTCTCCTGCTGAAAGACCTTCGTGTAGATCAAGGGCCCAAGCAACAACGCCATTGCTAACTCAATATCGAGCTTGGGGGGTAGCAGCTTTCGATCGATTCCGCGGCGCAAAATGCGCTTGAGAAGAACGCGGGAAGGCTCCATGACCCGGTGGCGCCAAACTTCGCCAAACTCGCGGTGCACAGCCGAATAGGCAATCATCGCGGGCATTATGCGGTCGCGTGCCGAATCGAACTCGTCGGGAGGGTGGCGGCTGAGGACGGTGGCGAGGTCGCGGCATAAGTCACCCGAATCCACGTCCTCCGGATCGCGATCAAGTCCGTTCACCATCAGCAGCACATCCAGCAAAAGGACTTCCTTATTTGCCCAGTGGTTGTAAATCGTGGCTTTGCTGACGCCCGATGTCTGAGCAATCGCGTCCATGCTGGAAGCGTCAATGCCCCGCTCGACAAAAAGATCGAGTGCCGCACGAAGGACTCGCTGATGCGCGTCCTGGCTGCGTTCCCTCGCCATGGCTAAATCTCAATCTTCGAGAAACGGTAAGCGCCGAGCACTAACAGTACGGCGCCTACCGCTGCCAGCACCACAGCGTCGGCGACTGCGCCAAAGTGAGTAACTCCCAGCAGAACAGCGCGCATTCCGTCGATTCCATAAGACAGAGGATCGATCGCCGTCGCAAGCGCCAACACTTTGGGCAAGCCGCTCAGCGGGAACAATGCGCCCGAAAGAAAAAAGATGGGCATCACCATAAAGTTCATGATGAGTTGGAAGCCCTGCATATCCTGGAGGCTTGAGCCGATGGCTACGCCAAGCGCGCAAAACACCACTGCGATCAGCATCATGAAGGCCAGCGCAAGCGGCGCGGTCGCAAGGTGAACGGGGCGAAAGCCAGCGATCACGCAGATCAACGAGACCAGCAATCCCTGGATAACAGCGACGGTCGCGCCACCCAGCGTGCGGCCAGCCATGATCTGGAGCCGCGGCACTGGAGCCACCAACGTCTCCTTTAAGAAGCCGAACTGCCGGTCGAACAGCAGGGCGAGTCCGGAGAAGATCGACGAGAACAGCACCGTCATTCCGATAACGCCGGGCGCCACGAACTGGAGGTAACTGCCGTTACCGGCACGTTGAAAGACGGGTCCGAGTCCGAAGCCGAGCACCAACAGATAGAGCATGGGCTGGCCGAAGGAAGCCACCAACTGCACCCGCGAGCGAGAGTATCGCTTCATCTCTCTTAGCCACAAGATATAGATTGCACTCATCGTTTGCTCCACATACGGGCGAATTGCCGCAACTGATCGGATGAGCCCGCGCTTTCTTCTCGAATGGTCGATCCGGTTAGCACTAAGAACGCCTCTTCGAGGCTTTCCTTGCCGGTCTGCTGTTTGATCTCCGTGGGCGTTCCTTGAGCCACCAGCTTGCCATGGTCTATGACGCCAACGCGGTGCGCCACGCGATCGGCTTCGTCCATGTAGTGTGTGGTCAGGAACACCGTGACGCGTTCCGCTTCATTCACTTTTTTCACGTGACTCCACAACTGGTTGCGACTCTGCGGGTCGAGCCCCAGCGTCGGCTCATCTAGAAAAAGAATCTTGGGCGTGTGCAGAAATCCACGGGCAATCTCGAGGCGGCGCTTCATACCACCGGAAAACTTCTTTACCGGCTCCCGGCGCCTGTCCCACAACTCAAAGAGTTTCAGCAGTTCCTCACTGCGCTGGCGGCGTTGTGCGCGTGGCACGTGGTAGAGAACGCCATGGATTTCCATGTTCTCAGCGGCACTCAACTCGATATCCAGGCTAGGATCCTGAAAGACGATACCAAAGCGCTTTCGCGCCTCATTCTGTTTTGTTTGGGGGTCAAGACCATCAAGTTCAATGCCGCCGCTGGTCGGCTTGAGCAGCGTGGTCAGCATTTTGATGGTTGTGGTTTTGCCGGCGCCGTTCGGTCCGAGAAACGCAAAGATTTCGCCCTCAGCGACGTCGAACGACACATCATTCACGGCGGTGAATGAACCAAAAGACTTCACGAGATTTCGCACACGAATCATTGGCTGACTCCTCCCGCATAAACAATACTGAACGGTTTAGTTCAGATTGTCAAGCGAGATCGAGAGTGATCCGGCCTGGGTGGTGAGAACGCGCCAGGATCTCATTGCCGGAGCACGGCAAACCGGCTGACGAAATAGCCCAGAGCAGCCCCCACAAAGACGTCGCCAACGTAGTGGGCGGAAAGCGTAACGCGTGAGAACGCGATAGCGGTCGCGAGTCCATAGGCGACCCAGGGCACCCATTTCTGGTGAGGATAGCGGCGCGAAATGACTGTGGCCACCGCAAATGCCGCAATGGTGTGGCCTGACGGAAAGCTATCCTCGCCGCTTTCCCACCAATTATCGGAAAAGTTCATGCCAGGAGCGATTCCAATGGGGCGGGCACGGCGAGTGCTCAGCTTTAGAACCTCGTCCAAGATTTCAACATCGGCCAAAGCTTCGCCGGCAAGCAGCGCGGTACTCCGTTCGTAATGATCGTTACGAATGAGTCCGGTGGCCAGGATAGAAATGGGCGCCGCCGCAATCATAAGCGATGTGTTTGTGCTGCTGAACGCCTTGTTAAAGCCGTGAAACGCCGTCGTATTCCGAAAATAAGGCGCGGTGTATGGATCTGAAGCGATAAAACCTGCCGTCAGCGCAAGGAAAGCTAAGGTCGGCGCCCAATGCCTTCCGTGCGCTAACTGGACGGGAAACCCATAGATCTTCGGTTGGTCCTCGATAATGTTCGGCAGTACCGATTTCCAATCCGCACTTCGAGACTCGAGCGAGCCAGGAGCAAGCGCGGGCACCGGTACAGTTGGTGTTGGAGGAGGCGATTGCTCCGGTGGCACATCCTGGCCGCGCAAACTCCCGAGAGCCGTCGCGAGCAAAAGCGAAGCAGCGAAACACTTGTTCATGCGAGGCACAACTGTTTGAACAGCAGACGTGTTGCCCAGACATTTTGTTTCAAGGTTACTGGTCTGGATACCACGCCACGGAATGTCTTATGCGTTCCGAGAGACTGATCCAGGCTGACAATATGTGTGACGACGAAAGAGGCGTCGATTTCGCCAGCTTCGATTTTTCGAGCAGTGATCTCAGATATCAGTGAACGTGTGTTTGCCGGTCTTCACGGTAAGGCCCTTATTCATAAGGCGTCGAACTGAACTGTATCTAGAAAGCCGATGTAGACGCCCGGCACCGAAAGTGTGCCGCCGTTCCGGCAATAGGCAATATAGGATGGCCTCCCGGAGCGCGTCCGCCCGATCGGTGCGGACGAGATAAACGGTCTCCTTGACCAAGTCGAGCACGGGACGGTGTCGCCCCTAACGTCGTGGCTCCCATGCCAAACAAGTGATTTAATGACACGTTTCTTTTCGCGATCACGGATTTAACTTGAAACTGACTTGGCTGGGGAATCGCCTCCAGCCCAAGCCTCAAAGCGTCACGACGTGCTCCCTTTCCCAATTACGAAGCTTCCGGCAGGCTTTAATGAAGGCCGACGGTCCGTTGTCCAGGGTCAGAGAAACAAACCCGTCGTCCATATCGCCAGCCATTCCCGCTTTCTCGAAGAGCGGGACCGCGGCATCGACGTAAGCGATAAATTTTAGATGTGCGAAGGCGTCGGACACGAAGTCCTTGGCGGCAGCATTCTTGAGAAGGGACTGACAGCCCTCGACCGATGGGATCACGGCCACAGCGTCATAGAGCACGGAAGGGCCGCCTCCGAGTTTCTGCTGCGCCTCGATAAGACTCCCGTCGCTCGCCGTCGCACCGCCCACTGTGGGTGCCACCACGTCGAGAGTCGCTCCTTCGCCCTCGACCGCCGACTTGAGCGCGTCGAAAAGCACGCGATCGGTCCCGTCGGTTACAAGAACGCCCACCTTGCGGCCGGCAAAGCTTTTGGGGCCGTTCTGAACGATGCTCAACGCCTTGGAGGGCTTAAGATCGACGCGCGGCTCTTTGGCCGCTTGAGCAGCTTGCACTTTTTCGCGCAGGCCCAACCCCTTGGCCACTTTATCCGCTAACTTCGTGTCTATGTGAAGTAGGTGAGACACCAGCCTGGAGCGAATGGCGACCTTTTCAACTTTGCTTAATTCAAAAATCAGGGCCGCAGCGATATGCCCCTGCTCCGGCTTGGTCTGGCTCACATAAAATTGGCGCGCTTGGCTGTAGTGGTCGGCGAAGCTTTCCGAACGTTCGCGAACTTTGCGGCCAGTCTCCTCAGCCGGGAATGATCGAAACCCGGTTTCGTGACACTCGCGGGGACCGCCATCGGCTCCGCCCCAGGAGTTTGGCTCGTAGTTCACGCGACCCTTCGGATTCACGATCGCCATATGGCCGTCCTGTTGGAAATTGTGGAATGGACACTTCGGAGCGTTCACCGGAATGTGCGTGAAGTTAGGGCCGCCGAGGCGTTTAACCTGGGTGTCGAGATAAGAGAAATTGCGTCCTTGCAACAGGGGATCGTTGGAGAAATCAACACCTCGGATTACGTTGTTGGTGCAAAAAGCGACCTGCTCGGTTTCAGCGAAGAAGTTGTCGACGCAGCGGTCGAGAACAAGACGGCCGACTCGCCGTATCGGTACCCGTTCTTCAGGGATGAGCTTCGTCGCATCGAGAACATCAAACTCGAACTCGTCCGCGAACTTGTCATCGAACAGTTGCAACCCCAGTTCCCACTCCGGATAGCTGCCGCTGTGGATGGCGTTCCATAGATCGCGGCGATGAAAGTCCGGATCGGCCCCATTGATTTTCACGGCTTCGTTCCAAAGCACGGATTGCAAGCCAAGCTTGGGTTTCCAATGAAACTTCACAAACGTAGATTTGCCGTTGGCGTCCACAAAGCGGTATGTATGGACACCAAAGCCTTCCATGAACCGGAATGAACGAGGAATCGCCCGATCGGACATCACCCACATAATCATGTGCATGCTTTCGGGCATCAGCGAAATGAAGTCCCAGAAGTTGTCGTGCGCCGTCTGCGCTTGCGGAAAATCGCGGTCGGGCTCCGGTTTGGCAGCGTGAATGAGATCGGGAAACTTGATCGCGTCCTGGATAAAGAAAACAGGGATGTTGTTGCCGACGATATCCCAATTCCCCTGCTGCGTGTACAGCTTCACTGCGAAGCCACGAACGTCGCGCGCTAGGTCGGCAGAGCCTTTATTTCCCGCTACAGTCGAAAAACGGACGAAAGCGGGAGTCTTTTCGCCAGCGCGCTGAAACAGGTCGGCGGCGGTGACGTCAGCCAGGGACTCGTAGTTTTCGTAATACCCGTGGGCGCCAAACCCGCGCGCATGTACGACGCGCTCCGGAATGCGTTCATGATCGAAGTGAAAAATCTTCTCGCGAAGGTGAAAATCCTCTAGGGTGGCCGGCCCGCGCGGCCCTACCCTTAGTGAATTCTGATCATCGGAAACCGGCGTACCTTGCTGAGTGGTAAGGACAGGGACGTCAGGGCCGGCCGTCTGGTGGAGTTCACCGCCTCTTCCGCGGGATGTCCCCACGTCAGTCTGCTGCTTCTTTTGTTTCATCAGTTTTCTCCCTTAGAGATGTATTACGTGACACTTGCCTCGGCTGGAAGTTAGTCTTCGAGCCGGCTTTGGTAGAAACTCTGTATTCGCTTTTTCATTAGCCATATTCGACGCTACCTTGATACAAGTGCGATGCGTGTTGAACCAGTCATATTTTTGTCAACTGGTTGAGTGGCTATGAAACCGACAAATATACGTGCGACTGGTGCTCCAGAACGAACGTCGCCGTCGGCGGCTGATTGGGATGTTCTCTTCATAGGCAGCGGAGTGCGATAAGCATGCACTTTTAGTGCTGCGGACAAGAGTCTTCGCGTCTTACAGTCGGTGTACTCATGACGAGTGTCGCATGAGTAATGGCTGACCTAACCTCGAAGATATACGAATTGGTATGGAATATTTAGAATAGGCGGCTTTTACTAACTCGGCGTGATCGCGATGCTAGTTATTCTACGGGTATCCGGAATAAGTTGGCTTATGCAGTGCCTAGCCTGGGGGCGTGGCAAGAGGCTGGCATCAAGCCACACCAATTGGACCTTTACATGGCCAAGGAACGGAGCTTTAGCGTTTGCTTCGAACGTGACCGCCAACATGACGCAAGGCACTCTGTCTGGCGATCTCGGCTTCATCATTAACAACTGTGCGGAGAACGAATGCTGTCAATGTCGGCCGGCTGAGTAATTGAAAAGCAGGCCGATTCGTCGGCAAGCGAGTGATCCTTCCCTCCCGAACCGTGCGTTACACTTTTCGCTGATGTCTCTTCTACCCGACAAATTCAGCCTGCGCGGTAAGATTGCGCTGGTCACCGGCGGCGCAAGCGGTATCGGGCGTGAAACGGTCAAACTATTCTCGGAGGCGGGCGCACACGTCCATATCGTAGATATCAACCTGGAGGCCGCGCAGTCCCTTGCCACGTCGCTACCCGCCGCGTCCTCGCACGCGTGCGACATCACCTCTGAAACGCAGGTCACTGAATTGTTCTCCTCCATACCCGCTCTCGACTTCCTTATTAATTGCGCGGGTATCGGTCTGGTCGGGAAAATCGACGAGACTGCCCTGTGTGATTTTCAGCGCCTTTTCCGGGTCAACGTAGAGGGCACGTTCCTGGTGACGCGCGCAGCTCTGCCCTTGCTGCTGGCCCATCGCGGCTCGATTGTCAATATCGGTTCGGTCGCCGGCATGGTGGGGGTCAAACGGCGGTTTGCTTACTGCGCTACCAAAGGCGCCATTCATGCCATGACTCATCAGTTGGCCGGTGACTATCCCACCGAGCTGCGCGTCAACTGCATTGCCCCGGGCACAGTTGACACGCCGTTCGTCGAGGGGTACATCGAGAAGTACCATTCGCATGAGAAAGAAAAGGTCCGCGCTGACCTAAATCAGAGACAGCCGATGGGTCGGTTGGGGCGTCCGGAAGAAATTGCCAGTTTGGCCCTATTCCTTTGCCTGCCGACGGCCGATTTCATAAACGGGGCGGTCGTGCCGATTGATGGCGGGTGGACGGCTGCTTGACCGAGTCTATTCCAAGGTTCTAGAGGTAGATTTGGCTTTTGCAGAGAGGCCTTCGCGCCGCTTGCAGGTGAAGGTAAGGATTAGCCTTGACGCGGATCTTGGCGACTCCTTACACTGTTTCTATTGGAAACTGGGTAGGCAGGAACTTTCGAGTGTCGAAAGGTTCCGAACCGGTATGTGTTAGGACAGCGAAGGACTCGGCGACGGTTGAAGCGGCAGGCCACGGCGTATAAGAGCTTGCAGTTTGATATAGTTAGACTATATTATTAAAGAGGGCACATGGATTTTCTCCGGTGTATGTGTGTGGCGGCATCGGTTTTGGTCGCAGCCGGGTCGGCGTCGGGAATAACGACGGTGAATCCGGCGCATCCGGTTCATCCCAGAGTCCACACCAAGGTTGTTTCCGGCCACGTTCACCACGCCAAGGTCGTGCACGCAGCGGGCGTTGCTGCAAGCCGACAAACGATTTCAACGCTACACCCGGCAAAGTACACGGCTACTCCAGCCGCTATTCTCCGTTCGAGCACCAAGAATGGTCGCTACGCTCACGTCTACAGTCCCTGGACGGAACCGACCTTCGCTGATTCGACGATAGGTGACAAGCTTGAGGGCGAGGATCTAGCTGTTCGCAAAGCGGCGGTTGATGCCTTAGGCCCGTATAACGGCTCGGTAGTAGTTGCCGATGCCCTAACCGGACGCATATTGAGCACCGTCAATCAAGAACTCGCCGCTACCGGTGCCTATCAACCCTGCTCCACCATCAAGGTAGTCGTCTCTTTGGCGGCGTTGAGCGAAAAGGTCATCGATCCTGATGCCCACGTTCTGGTGACTCGCCACGGGACGATGTCCCTTACTCAGGCGCTCGCCAAATCCAATAACAACTACTTCGCAAAATTGGGCGAGCAACTTGGCTTTGAGCGAGTGGTCCACTACGGCAAGCTGTTCGGTCTTGGCGAAAAAGCCGCTTACGATCTCGACGGCGAACAAGCGGGCGTGCTTCCTGACACGGTTCCCGACAGCGGCATTGGCATGATGACCAGCTTTGGCGACGGCATTCGCCTCACGCCCTTGGAACTTGCGGGCATTGTCACCTCTATTGCCAATGGCGGCACACTTTATTACCTTCAGCGTCCGAAATCCCTGGAGGACGCACAGAACTTCGTGCCCCGGGTTAAGCGCTATCTCGACATCAGCCAGTTGATTCCGCAAATCAGGCCGGGCATGATGGGCGCCGTCGAATATGGCACGGCCCGCCGCGCCAGCAACGCCATGCGAAACATTTCGCTGGATTCCGATGCGCTCGCCGGCAAAACCGGCACCTGCACTGACACAGTTCATCCTGGGGTGCACCTCGGATGGTTTGGATCCTTTACTGAAGTGGGCAACGCCAAGCTCGTGGTGGTAGTCCTGTTGACCGGAGGCCGCGGTGTCAGTGGCCCCATCGCTTCAGGCATCGCCGGCAACGTGTATCGGAACCTGTCGCAGGCGAATTACTTTTCTACGGAACGTCCCCTTCCGACACTCAACACTTTGCCTATTAAGTTTTCGCCTCTCAACCTGGTCCCCGGGCAAGCCTGCTGCCATTAGCTTCAGAGGCGGATCGTTCAGGGGCGCTGGCTGTTTCCAGATGGAACAGGCCTCAAGGTAGTGGCTCTCCGGATCAGTCATCCGGGATAAAGGCGTTAAGCTCCAACGTTACTTCTTTCCGTTTTGACCAAGAAAACGAGCCAGCCAGGTAGTATCGAACTTACCTTCGGCGAAATCGCTGTGGGCAAGGATTTTCTCATGCAATGGAATGCTGGTGTAGATTCCCTCCACCACAAACATGCTGAGGGCCCGCCGCATGCGCGTAATCGCTTCTGCGCGGTCTGCACCGTGCGCAATTAGTTTTGCGACCAGTGAATCGTAGTACGGAGGAATGATCCCGTCCGTATAGGCCGCCGTATCTACGCGAATGCCGATACCGCCCGGCAGGTTCAAACCGGTGATGCGCCCCGGCGATGGCGCGAACGTTTCCGGATTCTCGGCATTTACGCGGCACTCGATCGCGTGCCCGCGCAATTCAACCGGACCCGAAAAGATGTCCACGAGTTTTTCGCCCGCGGCAATTCTGATCTGCGTTTTGACCAGATCCAACCCCGTCACGCACTCGGTGACCGGGTGCTCCACTTGAATGCGGGCGTTGACTTCAATGAAGTACAAGCTGCCCTTTTCATCCATCAGGAACTCCACAGTGCCGGCGTTCGTGTAGCCTATCGCCTTCATGGCCACCCGCAGACCGTCGGAAATTCGCTTACGCAACTCCGGCGTCACCGACGGCGATGGCGATTCCTCAATCAGCTTTTGATGTCGCCGCTGGATTGAACACTCACGCTCCCCCAGGACTTCCACCGTGCCGTGGTGATCGGCCATGATTTGAAACTCAATGTGCCGCGGAGACTCAACCAGCTTCTCCATATACATGTCGCCGCACCCAAAAGCGGCGGCCGCCTCGGCATCGGCTTGCGAAAGAAGCCCCGGCAGTTCTTCCGGAGTGCGAACAACACGCATACCGCGACCGCCGCCGCCTGCCGAAGCTTTCAGCATGACGGGATAGCCTATTTGTTTGGCAAGTTCCAGCGCTTCGTCCGCACTGGCCAGGATGCCCTTCGATCCAGGCAAAATCGGCACGCCGGCCTCTTCCATCAGTGTGCGGGCGCGCTGCTTAATGCCCATCATCCGGAGCACTTCCGGAGTCGGTCCGATGAACTTAATGCCCGAGGTTTCGCAGACTTCCGCAAAGTCGGCGTTCTCGCTCAAAAACCCGTAGCCCGGATGGATCGCGTCGACATTGGTAATCTCAGCCGCGCTGATGACGGAAGGAATGTCGAGGTAGCTGCGGGTACTCTTTGCGGGGCCGATGCAGATGGCTTCTTCCGCGAAACGGACATGCAGACTATTGCGGTCAGCTTCCGAATACACGGCCACGGTTTTGATTCCGAGATCGCGGCACGCACAGATGATTCTCAGCGCGATCTCGCCGCGGTTCGCTATTAAGATCTTTCGAAACATTCCAGGTTTTGGCCCAGTTTAGCGCGGGCGAATGCGAAACAGAGCTTCGCCATATTCCACGGGGCGGCCATTTTCGACGAGTTTCGCCACCACCGTACCGGCCGATTCCGCTTCAATCTCGTTCATCAGCTTCATGGATTCGATGACGCAGAGAACCTGATTCAGCTCGACTGCATCGCCAACCTTCACGAAGGGCGCTGCGGACGGCGATGGCGCATCGTAATAAGTCCCGACAATCGGAGATTTGACCAGAAGTAGATTTTCGTCGTGCTTCGGTTGGCCTGCGGGTCCAGAAGGAGGCGTCCCACTGGCTCCTCCGCCCGTTTGCGAGTGGGCTCCGACGGTGCCCGATGTCGCCCCACTCGGCTGCATCACGATTTCTTGCGTGCTGAACGCCGAGCCAACACGGATTCTCACGCGGTTGTCGCCTCGCTGGACCTCCAGCTCGGCAATTCCGGTTTCGTGCACTACTCGAATCAGTTCTTTAATCTCGTCAATCGTCATCAAATGTTACGCGCTTCCGCGGTCTTTACCAACCGACTCCAAGGCCGGTCGTCGGACCACATATCCCGTTGCGCCGCAGCGTCACCCGAATCGAAGCCTTCGCGTCCCGGGGCCTTCCCGCCCCTACTTCTTCACAACGTTCGCAATTCCTTACTTGTCGGCGTCAGAACTTCATGCCCGCTAGCTGTCACTACTACCGTATCTTCAATCCGCACTCCGCCAAACCCTTCCACGTATACGCCAGGCTCCACGGTAATCACCATTCCCGCCTCCAGCTTCGTGGCAACCTTCTTACCCAGCCGGGGCCCTTCATGGATCTCAAGTCCCAGCCCGTGGCCAGTTGAGTGAATGAATAGCTTATCGAGGCCAGAGCGCCGCAGCACCCGTCGCGCCGCCTGATCCACCGCGTTGGCTGTCACTCCTGGCTTGATCGCGTCAATGGCAGCTAACTGGCTTTCCCACACCGCGCGGTATATCCGCTTGGACTTCGCGTTGAGAGAGCCGACGGCAAGGGTGCGCGTCATGTCGCTGGCATAGCCAGCAACAGTAGCCCCCATATCTATCAATAGTAGTTGATCCGGGTGAATTTCGCCCACTGTCGGATGGGCATGCGGCAAGGCCGATCGATCCCCGCTCGCCACAATTGTTTCAAAGGATGGGCCATCTGCGCCTAAGCGCCTCATTCTAAACTCAATTTCGGCCGCTAGGTCAATCTCAGTCATTCCGGGCTTTAGCTGTTTGAGCGCCAGTTCAAGCGCTTCGGAATTCAAGAGCACTGCTGCCCGTATGGTCTCTCTCTCCGCGACCGACTTCACCATCCGGAGCTCCTCAACGAGTCCGCTCAAGCCCTTCAGTCCGATGGTTCCGCGCGCTTTCTGCAACTCCTGATGACGCTCATAGGAGATTCGGTTGCGCTCGAAGGCCAACCGATTCACCTTCAGGCGTTTGGCCCACTCAATCGCACTCTCCGCCAATGACTTCTTGCTGATTTTCACATCGCATTCTGTCTCTCGCGGCGCTTGCGTCTGGTAGCGGGGATCGGTGAACAATAACTCGCGGTCGTTTGTGATCAGCAGCGCACCGTTGCTGCCGGTAAAGCCGCTGAGATACCGGACGTTCGAGGGGGCCACAACCAGCAGCGCGTCGACGTGCTCGCGCGTCAATATCTCGCGAAGGCGCTCGCGCCGTTGGGCAAATTCGCCGGCTGTTTTCACGGGCGCAGCAACAACTTTCCCGTGGTTTTGCGACTCTCCAGGTCGCGATGGGCGGACGCTGCGTCGCTCAGCGGATAGACCTTATCGATGTGCAGCTTGAGACTCCCGCGCTCGAGCCATTTGAAAAGGTCGGCTGCACGCCAGTGCAACTCGTCAGGATCGCTCACATAGTTTGCAAGCGTGGGCCTTGTCAGGAATAGCGATCCCTTTTGGGAAAGCACCAGCGGATCGACTGGTCCGATCAGCCCGCTCGATTGTCCGAAACTCACCATCATCCCGCGCGTTCTCAAACAGTCCAAGCTGTGGTGGAATGTTGTGCTTCCCACGGAGTCATAGACCACATCCACTCCTTTGCCACCGGTGAACGTCTTCGTTTCCGCGACGAAATCCTGCTGGCTGTAGAGAATCGCGTGATCGGCGCCATGCTTCCGCACCATTGCCGCCTTCGCTTCGGTCGATACCGTACCGATCACCGTCGCTCCCAGGATCTTTGCGACCTGGACCAGCATCAGGCCCACGCCCCCTGCCGCTGCGTGAACCAGACAGGTCAGCCCCGACTTTAATACAAACGTGGAATTCGTCAGGTAGTGGGCCGTCATCCCTTGCACCATGACTGCGGCTGTTTGTTCAAAGGACACGTCGTCGGGAATCGGGACAAGCGACGACCCGGGAACTGAAGCGTATTCGGCGTAGGAGCCGCGCGCCATCGCATAGGCTACCCGAGCCCCCTTTTCAAACGGCACGCCTTCGCCGGCGGCCACCACAATGCCGGCGCCTTCGCTGCCTAGCCGCACCGGTGTCTCCGGCGCTTTATAAAGGCCGGTGCGGAAGTAGACGTCAATGAAATTGACGCCAATGGCTTCCAGTTGGACCACGACGTGTCCGGGCGCCGGAGGTTCGGGATCGGGCACATCGATGTACTTCAGATTCTCGGGACCACCCAACGGGTCGGCGACAACGGCTTTCATACTGCTCGATTTTATCCTGGCATCAAAAGTGATCTCAGTTGGGTGTCCCTCGCCACTCGGCGGATACTGTCCGGTCCGCCCACGATTACAAGACGTGCCTGTCTCGGCGACGGAACGTTCACGTCAGCGCGCGCTCTTCCAGCCAGTCGACATAGAGCAGACGTTCCGCAAACAGCCACTCCCCGTCCATTTTCACGAACGTGTCGAGGTAGCGGAGCGAGGCGAGCATTAAGCGCCGTTTTCCAGCGTCAATCGTGAAGTGATGCGCCAGGCAGTAGGCTTCTCCGGTGGCATGATCGACGGTCAGCGTGAAGATGGTGCTCTGTCCGACGAAGTGTGTCGTCGCGTCGTACTTGTTCAGGTCCGCGAAGACGGGAGCGAGCGCCTCGCGCGAATGGAGTTCTGATGACGGGGTCGGATCTTTGGCGTTCATAAACACCACGAAATGGGTGTCTGGAGTAAAGAGTGCCATTTGACTTTTCGCGTCGCGGCGATCGGCGCAGTGCGCATAGGCCTCGACGAGTTCACGGATCGCGACGCGGTCGGCGGCTTCTTCGGGGGAGATACTAACGTGTTTACTCATAAATGTAATGTCCTTGGTTCAGAGTCGATACTCGGCCAGAGCAATCATTCGAGGATAGCCCGGGTTTCCAGAGACGCGTCGATCCCGTAATAGCAATATTCACGGCCGATGCCGAAATATTTGAATCCTCCCCAGAACTGCGTCTGAGTCACCTGGGCCATTGAAGTCAGCCACGTGTCCAGGACGTTCTGCCACGCCCGGAACGAACGAGTGAAGGCTAAGATGAGATCTAACATTGGGATCATCGACTCATAGACTGCTGAGGGTCGGGGTGCTGGGCTGCGGGCCGATTGCCCAGGCAGCACATTTTGAAAGCGCCACGAAGGCCCGGAACGCAGAGCTTTATGCGATTTGCGACGTGGCAGAGGACCTGCTCGCGCGCATGGCATGCACCCACTCGCCAACTAGGACCTTCCGCGATTACGACGAGATGCTGGCCGATCCAGAGCTCGATGCTGTCATTGTTGCGACTTCGGATTTCTTCCATGTTCCTGCCGCCAAGGCCGCACTACTGGCAGGCAAGCACGTTCTCTGCGAGAAACCACTGGGTATTTCGATCGAGGAAGTGGAGGAACTGCGACAGATTGTCCGGCAGTCTGGACGGGTTTTGCAGGTCGGCCACATGAAACGCTACGACGCGGGCTTGCAGAGCGCCAGGGAATTTGTCAAGGGAGAGATGGGGGAATTACTCGCGCTGAAGGCCTGGTATTGTGACTCGACTCACCGCTATGAGCTGACCGACGCCGTGCAGCCCCTGATCATCAAGAGCGAGCGCGCTAGGCGGCCCACGACCGACCCCAAAGCAGATCGGGAGCAATATTTTATGGGAACCCACGGGAGTCACCTGCTGGATACGGCTCGCTATCTCGGGGGTGAGATTGTTGAGGTGGATGCACGCTTACGTCAACGCTTCGGAGCTTATTGCTGGTTCATCGATGTTTCTTTTGCCAGCGGTGCACTTGGCCACCTTGACTTGACAGTCCCGGTGAGGATGGATTGGCATGAGGGCTTTCAAATCTACGGCGAGCATGGCAGCGTAATCGGCAAGACGTTTAATCCCTGGCTATATAAGACGAGCGATGTCGAGATCTTTCACGAAACAACTGGCTCTATCTCACGAGTCCTCGGCGCTGATGGGCATTTCTACAGACGGCAATTGGAAGGCTTCGCCGATACAGTTTTGAATGGCGCGCCGATGACAGGTGCTGACGTTGACGATGGCGTGGCGTCGGTCTATGCACTCGCGGCGATCACCCTTTCGGTTCGGACGCGGAAGCCGGTGCGCCTCGACGCTGTTTCCGGAAGCCTTGCATGAGGCTAGGAATCTTCGCCAAGACCTTCCCCGGTAGCGCGCCTATGGCCGTTCTTTCAGCGGCTCGGGACGCGGGCTACGCGGCGGTCCAGTACAACATGAGTTGCTCCGGACTCGCGGCTCTTCCATTGGAAATAGACAGGGAGGTGGCCGGGGCCGTTGCCGAGGCGTCCGATCAGATCGGGGTTCCAATCGCCGCTGTCTCCGCGACTTACAACATGATTCATGCCGATGCGGCAGCGCGCGAGGCGGGACGACGCAGCTTCGGTGCCATTGCCTCGGTTGCGCACCGGATTGGGACGCGGCTGCTTACTGTATGCAGCGGCACCCGCGATCCGGCCGACCAATGGCAATACCATCCCGGCAACGCGAGTCCGGAGGCATGGCACGAGATGTGCAGCGAGTTTGCGCACCTGCTGACGATCGCCGAAACCTTTGACGTAGACATCGGCGTGGAACCAGAACTCAATAACGTCGTCAGCTCGGCGTTGCTAGCTCGACAGTTAATCGATGACCTTGGCAGCGACCGCATCCGCATCGTGTTGGACCCGGCCAACCTCTTTGAGATAGAAAGCCCTGAGGGGCGCCGTCGCATCATCGAAAGCGCAGTCGATCTGCTAAGCGACCGGATCGCATTAGCTCATGCCAAGGATCGCCGACCGGACGGACGATTCGCGCCGGCCGGGCAGGGCGTAATCGATTTCTCCCACTACCTGTCAGCTCTCAAGCGCGCTGGATTCGGCGGCGTCCTGGTGACCCATGGCCTTGCCGCCGCCGAGGCGAGCGAAACCGCCGCATTCCTCAAATCGCAGCTTGGATCGGAAGGCTCAGCTTGAATTGGTCACGTCACTTTCACGACAATCTCAGCTTCTCCATTGGAGAGACCGGTGATGGAGAACCTGTGGTGTTCCAGCATGGCTTGTGTGGCGACGCCAACCAACCAGCGGAGGTTTTTCCCGTCGATACCGGTTGGCGATGTATGACGCTCGAATGCCGGGGCCATGGCCGCTCGGAAGCGGGATCGTCGGAACGCTTCTCGATTGCCACTTTTACCGCCGACGTCTGCTCACTTATTGAGGAACGCGCACTGGGCCGCGTGGTGCTTGGCGGCATCTCCATGGGTGCTGCTATTGCAGTTCGCCTCGCAGTGGTGCGGCCGGACCTTGTCCGCGGTCTTATCCTGGCACGACCCGCCTGGCTCGATGCCGCCGCGCCATCGAACATGCGGCCCAACGCGTTTGTCGGTGAACTGCTCAGCCGCTATCCGGTCCAGGAGGCCAAGGCCATTTTCGAAGCATCCGAGACCGCGCGAACACTGCAAGCACAAGCGCCGGACAATTTAGCGTCTCTTCGCGGCTTCTTTGCTCGGGAACCGTTGGGAGTAACATCTGAACTGCTTACCCGCATATCGAACGATGGGCCGGGCGTGACCCGCTCGCAGATCGCCACGATTGGGATTCCCACTCTTGTCATCGGGTGCGGCCGGGACTTGGTGCATCCGTTGACCCTTGCTCACACGCTTGCCGGCATGATTCCGGCTGCAAGTGTGGTAGAGATCACGTCCAAAGCTGAAAGCCTGGAACGCTACCGCCAAGACTTTCAGCACGCTGTCGGCCGATTCCTGCGGGACCTTAGGTGAGGATTATCTTTGCGCGTTGATTAACCCGCCTCAAAATCACTCTCCGGTATCTCCACGTGAGTATGAAAAGTGAAGCATCGCGCATTGATGTCGATCTGATATCGTAAACCTCCGTGAATCGACTCTTGTTACTTGCTGTACTTGCGGCTATCGCATATTCCCAAAACACCACGCCGCCTAATTCGGCTCCGGTTGAAATACCATTCGAATCCGTTCCCAATTTCCTCAAGCTACCCCCCGATCTCCACTTCGGAGAAGTTGCCGGTGTGGCCGTGAATTCGAAGCACCACATCTTTGTGTTTTCGAGGGGGAACTCAAGTGGGCCGGCCTATGGCGCGACCGCCGCGCAGTTACTTGAGTTTGCACCGGACGGTCGCTACTTGCGAGAAATTGGCAAGAATCTCTATGCGTGGTCGTACGCACATGCAGTTCGCATCGACAAGGATGACAATATTTGGGCGATCGACAAAGGCTCAGATATGATCATCCGGTTTAACCCGCAAGGTCAGGTGAGCATGGTCTTCGGCCGCAAGAAAGAGGCTTCCGATGAAGCCGAACCCTGGAAACGCGTCACTCCACCACGGCCGGCGATCGACGGCATGTTTCGCCAGCCCACTGACGTGACATGGGACTTAGAAGGGAACATCTTCATTAGTGACGGTTATATTAACTCCCGTATTGCGAAGTACGACAAGAACGGTGACTGGGTGAAGCAATGGGGAGGTCCGGGCAAAGGGCCGGGTGAATTCAGCACGCCGCACAGCATCGTTTCCGACGCGAAAGGAAACATCTACGTTGCCGACCGTGGAAATCGTCGCATTCAGGTCTTCGATGCGGACGGCACCTTCCAGCGCGAGATACATATTGACGTCCCGGTCCCGCCTGGAGTCAAGCCATGGATGGGAAATCAACCCAATGAAGAAGCAGCGGCCGCTCAAAATGGAGCGCCGTGGGCCATTTGTATAACGCCGGGACCAAATCAATTTCTCTATGCCTCTGACGGGTTTCCCGGACGTATTTACAAGCTGTCTCTGGAAGGTAAGGTGGTCGGCTATTTTGGCCGGTCAGGACGGCAGCCAAAGCAATTCGGTTGGGTTCATGAGATGGCGTGCCCGTCTGAGAACGAGTTGTACGTCGCCGAAATTCTGAACTGGCGAGTGCAGAAACTCACGCTTCATCCGGAGTAGGAAGCAGCGCGGTAGCGTCGAGACTCTCCGAGATTTGGCTCGGCTACGGGCAACGACTGCTCACGCTACTCATATCGCAAGGCGACCATGGGATCGACGCGCACAGCGCGGAGGGCGGGCGCAAGAGTGGCGACTAGAGCCACAGCTCCCAGCACCGCAATCACGGCCAGGAAGGCCGTCGAATCGAGTGCGCTAATGCCCGGAACAAGGAAAAACGCCAGCGGGCGCATGGCAAAGAAGGCAAGAACCAGTCCCGTTGCCACGCCACTTCCGACTAGCGCCAGACTGTGGCGAAGTACGATCCGCAGGACATCCGATTGCGTTGCGCCTAGCGCCATGCGCAAGCCGATCTCGCGGGTTCTTCGCGAGACGGAATATAGTAGCACTCCATAGAGTCCGATAGAAGCGAGAGTCAAGGCGAGCAAACCCATGGTTCCCAGCATGACGGCGGCCGCCCGGCTGGGCAGTAGAGCCAGTCCCAGTCCTTCGCTCATCGGCTTGATCTCCACAGCCGCGGAGGAATCCAGGCGGCCCATTTCATCGCTGATCGCCTTGACATATGCGGCCGGCGAAGATACGGTCCGAACCACAAACTTCACATTTACCGGTTCGTCCTTCGAAAAGTAGGGCTCGTACACGGCGAGCTGTTGTTTTTCGCTGAGCGTGAAGTACTTGCTGTCGCCAACCACTCCGACAACAAGCCGGGTCTTAGCCCCATTGAAGTCGAGCGTCAGAGTGTGGCCGACGGGATTGATGTTACCGAACACCTCGCGGGCAAAGGACTCGTTAACGACAGTCACTGCCTGGGCGCCCCTGCGATCGGTCGACGAGAATTCACGGCCGCTTAAGACAGGAATCGAGAGAGTACGAAAAAAGTCGGCTCCCACGTCGTTGCACTGGTAGCGAACGGGTACCAGCGTGGCAGAAAGATCGGTACGAACACCAATTTCATCAACGCAATTGTCATTCAGTGGTACACGTGCGGTGACCGCGGCCGATTCAACACCAGGCAGCGCCCGAATGCGATCGAGCACCGTATGGATAAGCGAGGTCTGCTTGGCTTGACCCGCGTCCTTGTACTGATCGGGCACCAGACGCATGTAAGCCCACAACGTGTGGCTGATGTTGAAGCCGGGATTCATGGCCGTGGCGCGCAGCAGGTTGTGGAGGAATAGAAATCCCGCGGCCAGCAGGACAATAGAGACAGCAATCTGGCCGGCCACTAGAAGACTGCGCAAATTCCAGGTGCGAGCCGTGTGGCGCTCTTCCTGCTTCAGAGCCGTGTTGACATCTTTTCGTACCGCTCTCAAGGCCGGCAGTAAGCCGCAAAGCAGTGCGCTCAAGAACACAATGCCGAGCGAATACAACATCAGGCGCCAGTCGGGCAGAACAACAACCCGGAGGGGCGCCGGGATTGGTAGAACGAGGTTCTTGAGCAGGCGCGCGCACGCGAGGTTCAGGGCCAGCCCTGCCAGGGCGCCGAGCATAGATAACAACAGGCTCTCGGCCAGTAAATGGCGGATAATTCGCTGGCGGCTGGCCCCGAGCGAGAGGCGAATGGTCAGTTCGTGTGAGCGGCTGGAAGCGCGAGCCAGCAACAGGCTGGCGACATTCGTGCAAGCGAGCAGCAGTACCAGGCCAACGACAATAAGGAGCATCAGGAAGAATGCAGTGACCGCGCCCGGCATCTGCTGATTGAGCATGTCAAATCCCGTGACGCCCGTCACCGTCACTTGATCGGCCCTCTTCCAGTCCTGTTTCGGACGAATAGCGTCAATTTGAGCAAAGATGCTGCGCAGACGTTCGCGCGCCACGCCAGCGTTCATGCCTTTCGGCAATCTGGCGTAGAACTGGACGTATTCATCATCATGGATGACCGGAACGTATACTTCGGGTGAGATGCCAAAGCCCGCGACGGAACGATGATTCTCGGGCAAGATCCCGGCAATCGTGTAGACGCGGCTATCGAGGATAATTTTGTGCCCCAGAATCGCCGGGTCTGCACCGAAGACACTCCGCCAAATTCGTTCCGACAGCACGGCGGTATCGGTTTCGCCCTGGGCAATGCCGCGGCCGAGATGAAACGGGATGTCAAGAGTGCTGAAGAAATCGTCCGTGACCATCCCCGCATAGAATCGGCGCGTGCTATCGCCTTGTCGCCAGTTCACCTCGCGCTCGAAGTTTATGCCCGCCATACCGGCGAAGACATTCGCGTCTTTGAGGAATTTGTAATCGGCCAACGGGGAACTGCTGTTTCCGCCCTCGGAAATGGAAATCAGAGAAGCCGAGTCGCGGCAGGAAGGCTCGCTGAAGAGGAAACTGGTGGTGATGTTGAAGATGGTGGTATTGGCGCCAATTCCCAACGCCAGGCAAAAAACGGCTGTCGCGGCAAAGGCGGGATTGCGGCGAAACGCGCGCGCGGCATAGCGCAGGTCGGACAAAAGATCTTCGAGCCACCGGATCTGCCAGGCGCCGGATGTATCTTCCGCCGCTTTCAATCGCGAACCGAATTCACGGCGAGCAACCAGAAGCGCCTCGGCTCGCGGTAAGCCGCTCTGTTCGAGTTCATCGGCGCGGCTCTCCATGTGAAACGCGATCTCGTCGCCAAGCTCAGAGTGAAAGCGCGAACGGCCGGAGAGCCAGCGCAGCCGAAGCCACAACTCTTTGAGATACTGTACGGGCAAGAATGACATGGGACAGTTTCCTCACGCGGTTTTCATGACCAACTGGATTGCCGTGATCAGCTTCTTGAACTCTTCCGCTTCCGCAGCAAGTTGTTTCTCGCCATCCTTGGTGAGCCGGTAGAACCGTGCTTTGCGGTTCGTGTCTGAGATACCCCACTCCGCGCGAAGCCATCCTTTGAGCAGCATCCGGTTCAGAGCGGGATACAGCGAGCCCTCTTCCACATCGAGCACGTTGGCCGAGCACTGCTTGATGCGGCGCGAGATGGCGTAGCCATGCAGCGGGCCGGCGGCAAGAGTGCGCAGCACGAGCATGTAGAGAGTCCCGGGTAAGAGTTGAGGTGATTCGTCAGACAATCGTTCCCCTGTCGAGACTATGTATAGCCTGGAACAGGGAGAATGTCAAGAGGATGGCGTGAAGGGTTCGGATGAAAGTAGATCAGACTTGTGGATTAACGCCGCGGCGAGGAAATCGATCACTCAAGAGATAGGCAAAAGTCTGGCGCACACTTCTGGTTTAAGAAATACATCGACCAGGTCTGGCCCGAAGTTGACTAAGGCTTCGCGTAGACTCCCAATTCCGAGAGCGCCACGGCCACGGGCGACTTAATGATGCGCAATCGCAACTTGCGCGTGGTCACTGGCTGAGTCAGTGGGATCAGCCGGCATGCGCCAATGCTGGTAGCGCGGGCGACCTCCCGCCATTGACCTTGCTCCCACGAATCGAACGCGAACTCCTCGATGCGCTGGCCTAACGCGATATCCTCCCGAAGTCGCAACAGGCTGATCGCGACGTCGCGCTTAAAGTCCACCACCAGCTCCGGCGTTGTGACGTCGTCGTCGGTGGCCCAGTACGTGTACCGGTCGCCGTCCACCAGTCTCTTCGGCGAATAGGAGGCACTCTCACCCCGCACGTTCGATGCGGAGAACTGCGCATTCAGGGCGAGGTTCTCGCGGAAGGTGGACTTCAACAGATCCCCAAAAGCGCGGAGGGTCCGCACATCCTGTTCGCTCAATTGCCCGCGCCGGTCAGGCGGCACGTTCAACAGCAAGTTTCCTCCGCGGCCTACGCACTTTGTGTAGAGATCTAACAGCTCACCGGGCGTCTTCACTTTGCCGTTCTCCGTCTCGTGCCAGAACCAGCCGGGCCGAATGGAAACGTCACACTCGGCGGGCATCCAGTGCGAGGCATTGCGTTGCCCGGTCTGATTCAGTTCAGCGCGAACATATCCAGGTGCCGCGGCTCCTCCATCTTCACCGACCGGATCATACGTGGCCCAGGAGGTTTCAGCCGCGATGCCTTTCTCATTACCCACCCAGCGGACATCGGGGCCCACGTCACTGAAGATGACCGCACCAGGCTGCAGTTGCCGGACCATATTCCAGGTTCCTGCCCAGTCGTAGTATGTGCGGCGGTCAATGCTGCGCTTTTCATTCGCACCGCCGTAGTAACCATCGCCGCCATTGGCTCCGTCGTGCCAAACCTCAAAGATGGGGCCGTAGCCGGTCAGCAATTCGCGTAGCTGATTCCGGTACATCTGAACGTACTCGGGTGTGCCGTAGAGAGCGCTATTGCGATCCCATGGCGAAAGGTAGACGCCAAAGGCCAAGCCATGACGCCGCGCTGCGTCAGAGATGTCGCGGACAACATCGCCTTTACCGTCTTGCCAAGGGCTCTTCGCGATGGAGTGGTCTGTGGTTTTGGTGGGCCACAGGCAAAAGCCGTCATGATGCTTGGAAGTCAGAATGACGCCCTTGACGCCAGCCGCCGCTAGGGCGGAAGCGATCGCATCAGGCTGGAAATCGGTGGGATTGAACAGCGACGGGTCTTCGTCACCATTGCCCCATTCGCGGTCTGTGAAGGTGTTGACCGTGAAGTGGAGGAACGCGTTGAACTCCATCTCCTGCCAGCGTAATTGCCGTTCGGTGGGCACAGCGCCATAGGGCTTGGGCGGCCCGACGCTGTGTGCAGCGCCACCTGCGCCGCTGCCAGCCAGCGCCGAGGCGGCCAGCGCCGCGACCGTGACGAAGAAGTTCCGGGGACGAGACCAGGATTGAGAAATACTCACACGGGTTAGTGTATGACCACGCGCAATAGACCTGCGTTACCGGCGGCATCATAGACCCGAAAAACAACCAAATGCTCCCCGGCCTTAACCTTATCGACGCGCAGCTCGAACTTCTCTTTGGGTGAATCCGTCACGCCGTCGGCAGCTTCAATCGGCTGCCAAGGGCCGGCATCCAACGAATACTCGCAACGCCGGAGTGCACTGGTGGCATCCTCAGCATCCAGATCGATCTCAATCTGGTCGTCGTGACGCTGCGGGGCGCCGGCTTTCAACAGCGGCGGCGTGTTATCGATCACCACTGGCGGGCTCACCAATTCGGTTTGGCGGGCGTACGGTTTGGCATTGGACGGGCTGTCAGACGCCACTACACGAAACCAGTAGCGGCCATCGGCAAGGACGTCGGGATCGAGCAGCAACGAGTTCTCGAACATCTGGCTGCGAATAAGCTTCCACTGGGTCTCGCCTTCGCCGCGAAAGTAGAGGGAGTACATCAGTTTGTCGCCATCGGCGTCCTCGGCTTGCCACGTCACTTGCGTCTGCGTCATGCTGCCGCGGGAGACCGATTGCGACGCAGTGGAAGACGTGCTTGCCGACGGTGCATCGCCGGTATCTGTAACCGTCACCGTGTAGGCATTCGAAGTGGAAGACGACGCATTTGCAGCCTTTGTGACATTCGTTCCGGCTACAGCCGAGACAGAGATGCTGCGAATGACGGGGGCCGTATTCTGTGGCAGGTAGGAAACAGTGACGCCGCTTAACTCACTGTTGCCGCTGCTGGATGGGGACCATTCGGCACGCCATTGAATGAACCTTGCATTCGGGCTGGGAATCAGAGCTTCTGTTGCGCCGCGTAGCGAATCGGACCAGGCGCTCCAGGTTCCGTCGGGCCGCGCTGTATTGCCGGTACGGGTACGGAAGGTAATACTGGAGCCGTCGCTGCGCCAGGCAATGTGTCCCCAGCGCGAGATAGTGGTGCAGTCGTGCACGGGTGATTCAAAGCTTGAGCCGGTGGCGGAAGCTGTGGGATCGAGCAGTACCAGCTTCGCCGGAGTGCTCTGTGCGACTAGAAAGCCACCATTCCGATCGAGGAGCCGGATTGCTTCCGAATCTCCCAACTCGGCCAGCAGCGTCACTTTCCGATCAGGTTCCAAGGCATAGATGCGGCCCTGCTGATCGGTGGTGAACAGGACGCGGTCGCCATTGAGCATCAGGTCGTAAACGTTTTCCTCCTTGGAACTGCGAAGCGTATCTACCGTTCGGTCGCTGCCGATTCGATAGATCGCCGACTTCTCAACGCCCGTGAGATCGGCTACTTGGGCGGCACCTCCTGAGGCCACGGGAGTTACGGACGAAGTGACGGAGGTTCCGGACGTGTCCTTCCTCAAGTCACTCACTTGAGCGGGCGTGCCACCGACCTGCCCGGCACCCTCACTCACTGTGATAACGGTAGGCGACGACGCAACTACGGGGGCGGCATTGGCGTTTGCGGCGGCTGCTTGCGTGGCGCTACGCGTTGAAAGCGATCCGCCCAGGGCCGATGCGTAGACGGTGCCGTCTTTGCCGACTGCGACGCCATGAATCTCAGGCAGTGGGGAATCGAAGAGAATGGTTCCCTTGCCTTTTGCAGTGATCTCAAACAGCAGACCATTGGGTTCGCTGCCCGCGTACAATTGGCCTCCGAGCCCAAGAGCGAGTACCGTCACATTCTGTTGCGCGGTCTCATAGTAGAGTTCGCTCTTACCGGACGCGTCGACGTAATAGATTTTGCCCTCGTCGCCGGTTGCCACATAGAGTCCGCCTTGCGGAGCCGGTAGAAGCGCCCAGATGTACTTTGCATCGGGATGAAACAGCTCCACTGCCTTTGTTCCCTCCAGCCGGTAGACACTTCCTCGTGGCGAACTGGCGGCATAAACGGTTCCCTTCGCATCGACGCAGAGCGCGAAGACTTCCGGCTGGGCTGCAGTCCAAATGGCGGTCACGGTGCCGTTTGCGTCGATTCGATAAACCTTGCCGCGGTGGCCGGTACCCACATACGTGGCGCCATTCGGCCCCGCAGCCGCAGTCCACAGCACGGGCTGGTCAATGATGGCCGCGCTCTTGATGGCGAGCCCTGGACGCAGGACGCCGTCGGCAGTCAGCTCGAGGCCGGACATTTTTCCTTTCAAAAACTCGGCGCCGCTGGCCGACTCCCAGGCTGTACTGGTCGCGGGCAGGGCAGCCTGCACCCATATCAGCAGGCCCACGGCCGGCAGAAACAAACGCGTAACCAGTTCCATCGATGAAGCCAGTTTCACTCTTTCACTTCCACCTGGATCGTCTTTGAACCGCTGACGACAAAATCTCCAGGACTCATTTCAATTTCTTTCACGGTGGCTCCTCGCAGCGAGAAAAGCATGGCGGTACCGGAAATGCCGCCCGTCCCGAGCGTTCGGTTCATGGCCATTGCAATCGAGGGCGGTGGATCTCCAATTTGGCGGCCTGCGACGGCGAACGCCGGTTCCTGGCGCCAAACCCGCAAATAGGCTTGGTCACTGGGCCGGATGGCGCTGAGTACTTTGAGGAGTTCAGTGGGTCCGGTGATGGTCGAGGGCGACAGGCCCATCAGTTCCGGATAGTTCAAGCCGTTGGCATCACTTACTGTCAAGTTGAGGATGCCTGTCTGCGCGCCGACGGGTATGCGGACCTGCGCGTGGCGCACGATCTCAATGCCGTCCTCACCCGTGAACAAAACATTTACGTCCAAACTGCCGCCGGGAGCCACCTGCCGGGCTGAAGCCCAGACCTGATCGATCTGCAGCGATTTCTTTTCTTCGGTGGAAAGCAGCTTGAAATCGGCGCTCTTTACGCGCAACTGGGGGAAGCCGGACTCGAGCGCAAACGAAAGTGGCACCACGACATTCGCTGAAGCCCCCATAGCGACGCCCAGATCGCTGGCAAAAATGTTGTTGATGATTAGCGGCTGGGCAGTTCCTTCGAAAACGACGCGGCCTTCCGCGCGCAGGCTCGATGCTCCCTCAGTTCGTTCGGTCGCGTCGACCGCCGAGAACAGGGCCAGCTGTAGCAAGAAGGGCGTCAGCAAGCGGTCGTTCACAATCTCAATCTTGTAGTGGCGTTCGACGGCGCCGGGTGAGGCCACCGAAATCGAGACTGGCACCAGACTGGCTTTCAGCCCTATCTCGCCGGCCACCGCCGTGCTGCGGTCACTGGTCATCGTGCCCAGCCATTCGTGAGTACTCGAAATCTTATAAGAGGCGTTCAAGTTGGGCAGAATAGTGATCACTTCCGCGCGCGCGAAGGGCAACTCCGCTGAGCCTGTCGCTAGAAAACGGTGTCCGAAGGCATAAACCTTACTGCCGTCGACATACGTCACTGTGCCGTCGGCGGCCATGTTCATGTCGCCGCTCATCAGTTGGACGCTGATCATGGAACCGGGTTCCAGCGTGGCGGCGGGGGTGCTCGCTGCCGATTTGTGAGAAGGTGACACGGCGAGAAGCGAACCAGCGGAAGCGGAAGCATCTCGCGGGCTCGCCCCGCCCAAACTGCTAACCGCATGGAACCCCAGTCTCGACAGCGGGCCTGCAAACGTATCGATGGTCCTCTCGGTGAAGCCGGACATCACCAGCGGCGTCTCAATGTTTTGCATCTTATTTGCGCCGAAGGGGGCGGTTGCGGCTGAGTTCGTTGCTAGCAGTGGATGGCCCGGAGCTCCCGGAAACAAATCCGAAGAGTTCGCCTCCATCGGCGAGGCGCGGCCCGCCGTACGCACGGGGGATGAGCGCGCAGGCACAGCATCGCGCAACATTTGCTCAATGGGCTGGATCCCTGCAATCGCTTCCGTGGCAAAAGGAAAACCTAGCGCTACGGCCCCTACCAGCCTTCCATCTATGTAAACTGGGCTCCCGCTCATACCCTGAATGACACCTGTCTGGGCTAACGGACCGCCGGTCAGCTTAGCCAGGATGATAGATTGCTGAGGCCCGGTGTCCTCCAGCACGCCCAACACCTCGACCTGGAATTCCTCAATCCGGGTTCCCTGAAAAATAGTCTTTCCTACGCCGTGCATGCCAGGACGGATGTCGCGTAGCGGAAAGATGGCTTCGGCGCCCGATTGGGGCGGCGGCGACTGGGCAATCAGCATGAAAACCGAAAGCCACGCACCGACTCCCGTGCGCCATAACTGCTGCCCTCGCTCCCGCTGTGAGGACCGGCCGAAGGGCTGACTGCGAAATCGACGGTCCAATTTTGGATACATAGAATTACACTCGTATTGTAAGGTTGTCCGAAGGTCCGGTACGTTTCTCGGAATATCCCGTACCTATTTGATAGACGTATCCGAGCGGTCTGGACGGCCGTATGATCTACTGAAAGTTCAAGAATCCCGATGTCCACTAGTCCTCTCACACAGTCCGTCGAGATTCCGGTGGCGTCGCGCCAGCCTTTTCCGTGGGTCCATATTGCCTGGTTTGGCGCTCTGGTCTTAATTTGCTATTGGCCAACGATTTTCGTTCTCGTCAAAATTTGGGGGAGCGACGACAACATGGGCCACGGTTTCTTCGTGCCAATCGTCGCGGGCTTTATTGCATGGCAGCATCGCGCCGAGCTCATGAGCGAGGCTCCCCAATCAAACAAATGGGGTCTGGCAGTCATCGCCTGGGGCGCCATACAGTCCATCCTCGCAACTCTCGCCGCTGAACTTTTCACGCAAAGACTGGCTATCGTCGTAACGCTGACGGGCATTGTGTTCTATATCGGCGGCAAGCGATGGCTGAAAATTCTGGCCTTTCCGCTCTTCCTGCTTGTGTTCATGATTCCAATTCCGGCCATTCTCTACGCGCAGCTCACATTGCGATTGCAGGAGATGGCGACGGCCTTAGCCGAATCGATGCTGACATTGATTGGCATTCCCGTACTCCGAGAAGGAAATCTGCTGAGGCTTCCCAGCCAGACCCTGAATGTCGCAGAGGCCTGTAGTGGCATTCGTTCTCTTCTATCCCTCACCTTTCTTTCTCTGGTCTACGGCTACTTCCGCGATAACCGCAACTGGGTGCGCTGGCTTCTCTTTCTTTCCACAATTCCGATTGCTATTGGCGCCAATGGCCTTCGTGTCATGTTTACCGGCGTCCTTTCGGAAATGAATACGGAATGGGCCTCGGGCATCTTCCATGAAGTGGAAGGATATATCGTCTTCGTCATTGCCCTGGCGGCGCTGCTTGGTTTTCACGGCATAATAAATATATGTGCCAGGCGGTTTGGCAAACGTGGCCGGTCAGCGCCCCTTGCCGCTTAGTTCTGGCCTATTGACATCCCTATGGCTTCAATGTTTAGCTCCACGACTAGCAAGGTCTTGACTTTCGCACTACTTGCCCAGGCTGGCGCGTTCTACGCTTTCTCTCGATCGGAGGTGGCTCCGAAGCCTAGGGCATTGCAAGAATTCAGGCTGCCTGGAGCTCGCTGGGACACACTGCAGGATGTTCAGCTAGACCAGGAAACTCTGGACGTTCTGAAAGCGGACGATATCCTATCCCGGATTTATCGCGATCATAGCTCCGGCGAAACGGCTGATCTTTTCGTCGCGTACTTCCAGACGCAAAGAAACGGCAAAGCGCCTCACTCGCCTAAGAACTGCCTTCCCGGCAGTGGATGGGTGGCTTCCCAATCCGGCACTCTCGACGTATCGATCAAAGGCGAGGCCGCACCCATCCGGATTAACCGATACATTGTGGCCCGCGGATCTAATCAGAGCGTGGTCCTCTATTGGTATCAGTCCAAGGATCGAGTCGTCGCCAGCGAATTCAGCGCAAAAATTTACACGATGCTCGATGCGGTGCGGTTTAACCGGACAGACACGGCCTTGGTTCGGGTGGTCACAGCGGTTGAGAACGGCAACACTGCGGCCGCCGAGCGATCAGCTGTGAAGTTCGTGGAAGAGGTCTTCGAGCCGCTAAAGGCCTATCTGCCCTCATAAAACGAAAATGGGAGCCAGACCGTCTCTCGTTCGGTCGGCTCCCTGGAACGGGGCAGACTCGGAGGCGGCCTACCCCTCTAGGTATTGTGACGCAATCGTTATCCAAATGACTCGGGTTGATTAAGAATTTTGCATGAATTTGCGATTTTTCTTCGTGCGCAGTCCTTGTGCCAACAGACAATCCAGGCGCGGAGCTTCGCCCTCCCTCAAATTTCAATGCGATGATAAGGCTGTAAAGTTGTGGCTTCTTTAGTTCAAATCGCGGTACCCGCACCTCTGGAGAGCCAATCCTCTCGTCTGTCCGAAACCCGTACGCATCCCTTGACGGGCGGTATGGTTGACACTTTTAGCCGTGCGCACACTGACCTGCGGATTAGTGTCACCGATCGTTGCAACATCCGTTGTTTCTATTGCATGCCAGAGGAAGGCGGCGATTTTGCGCCGATGGCGCGCCAACTTTCGTTCCCGCAGATTATGCGGGCAGCGACGACCGGCGTGCGGCTGGGAGTTCGCAAAATCAGATTGACTGGCGGTGAACCGCTGCTACGTCCGAGGTTGGCAGAGTTAGTTGAGTCATTGGCTGCCCTTCCGCTGGCTGATTTCGCGCTGACAACGAACGCAGTGCTTCTTGACTCGCAGGCGAAGGCGCTGCGTACAGCGGGGCTGCGAAGGTTGAATATTCATCTCGATACGCTTGACCCGCAGCGTTTCCATCAGATCACTCGCCGTAATGACCTTAGTCGAGTTCTCGCCGGCATTGATCGGGCACTGAGTCTGGGGTTTGAGATCAAGCTCAATGCGGTGACCATTCGCGACCTTACGGAGCCGGATCTCATTCCTATGACTCGATTCGCCCGGGAGCGTGGCATGGAAATTCGCTTTATCGAGTTCATGCCGCTAGATGCCCAGGGACTATGGAATACCCAACAGGTGCTGACTGCTGCAGAGATGCGGCGACGACTCGAAGCTGAATTCGGCCCCCTGGAGCCAATTCCTGACACCGACCCGCGTGCGCCGGCCGTTGAGTATCGCTTCGCCGACGGCTCCAAAGTCGGCTTTATTGCCTCAGTAAGCCAACCGTTCTGTCAGAACTGCAATCGGCTGCGGTTGACTGCTGACGGAAAACTTCGGTACTGCCTGTTTGCCAGGGAAGAGACAGACCTCCGAGCGGCCTTAGATGATGATTCCGACCAGGAACTGGAGCGTCTGTTTCGCAAGACGGTCTGGGAGAAGTGGGCAGGTCACAACATCGGCGATGCGGCGTTTGAACCGCCGCAGCGGCCTATGTACTCCATCGGAGGATGAGAGCGCTTCGTCGTAGGTGACGCGTTTCGTCTACTCCTTCGCGGTTAGCATATACACGGCAAAGCTACCGAGCCAATGGCCACCTTCGTAATGCTCCCCGGTGACTGACGCCAGTCCCGCGGTCCGGTGTATTTGGGCCAGACTCAGGAGCGATTCCTTTCGCGGGTCGCCGGACGGCAAGCGCTCCGCAATTGCTTTCAACATCCAGGCGCGGTTTATATTCAAGCCATCAAGGTGAACCAGCTTCCCATCCGTCTTGTCCAGAACCTCGCCTACTGCCAGGACGGCCGGCGAACGACTTAGCTCCGGAAGGAAAGCCTCAAACCAGAGTGCGAACTCGGCCTGGCTGAGGATCCGGCGCATCACATCAGCTTCGGCAAGACAGGGCGATAGGAAGTCTTCGCCGGAAGGCTCATAAGACAGCGGGCACGCCCGGTCGCCTAAATAGAAATCGCGGGCGCGTTTTTCCAGCAGGCGTTCGAAGTTCTGATTCCTGGCCAGTCGCGCGTAGTCGATCGCGAGGCCCAGGCCGAACGCAGTATTACTG
>Ga0206891_10004_pt1 | contig 68212 bp, 70 predicted proteins | sample Alteio_BWOrgHeat_55_FD_153246 | JGI IMG/M metagenome (GOLD analysis project Ga0206891, IMG submission 153246) | Enriched cells from forest soil in Barre Woods Harvard Forest LTER site, Petersham, Massachusetts, United States - Alteio_BWOrgHeat_Nextera7 ...
ATGTATATAATAACAAACTCGCTTTCATTAAATTTGAAAGCAATAATTTAGAGATTTTAAGAATTACCGTTCCTTCAATGGCATCAGCCTTCCGTGCACAATTTGAATTTATCTGGAATTACTCAAAGCCGCCAACGCCTCAGCTGTCTAAGGACAATAAATGATGCTGGGCACTCATACTCTTCCCTTTATCTCAAAACCCAAATTCCTTACGCCAAAGCATGAGGAATTTTTAGACGATATGGTGGATTTCTTTGCGGGTCTTCGTGGCGGGCATATCGCACGGCATGGATATGTCGGTAAGGGCGGCCAGTATTATTCACGCTGGCTAGCCGAAAACCATATTTATCGCAGCCAAATAACTTTGGCAGAGATTGAACTGATTACAGCGCATATTGATGTTTTGGCCAATATATGTGGGGAGACTGTTAATTTTGTCGAGGCTGGGTTTGGATCAGTCAATGCATTTCTGAATAAAACCTATCCGTTGTTAAGAAAAATTACGCAGAAAACTAAAAAGCCACTTCAATATAAAATTGCAGATGTGTCTGAAGATTCCTTCGATACAGCTAGGAAATACATTGTTCAACAAGAGCTTCCATTTAAACCCTCTTTCATTCAGTGTAATTTTTTTGATGGCCTGCCAGAGTTAGAAAAAGACAGCACCATTTATTGTGCGGGTCTAACTTTCACCAATATTCCAGCTGATGCTATACATAGAAGAACCGAGGACATCCTAACTGATGTTTTGTTTAGATTCTCCCGCACCTTGAAAAAAGGCGGTACACTCATTTTTTCCTATGCAGATGATAGTGGCGTAGGGTTGGATGGGAAAGAAATTAAAGCTTTTTATGAGCACCCCCTTATCCACTCATATCAATTGTCGATTTTTGATCGTGTGGCTCAAGAGCTGCCTGTTGACCGAAGATATGAGGCCAAGAATTTTTATGAAATTGAACATACATGGCATCCAGAAAATTATGTACTTACAAGGCATGTAAGCACAAAGCGCCCTATGCGGTTTGATATAGGAGGATATGAATTGATCATTCCTAAAGGTTTTAAAGGATATATGGCCAATAATTTTCGCTTCCCAGATGACATGGTAACGACAAGTGCAAAGAAAGCTGGATTTAATGATAGCCATATCTTGAGGCTACCTAATTCATCTTTGCGACTTGTAGCACTGAAAATTTAGCGTAGATCGTGGTTAGCTGTTAGAGCTAATGCATCGTAACAGCTTCCGGTTCTTGTAGATCAGCCAGCGCATCAACAACATCCGGAAAGTCACTCTCTAAAAGCATATCAATGCTTTTGACTTTAAATTGCAGCATGAGCATTTGCTCCACTTCTGCAAAAGAAATGCCCAACATTTTAGAAGTTTGCTCCGCCAACGCATAGACAGCGTAGATATGTGAGCTAGACATATTCATAGTTGTATTTCTTGGCTCTTGTTTAGCAGCCAATTTAGCCTTTGGTCTAAAGGGAATAACGTTGCTCATAATAATGCTCCAAGTTTTATGACTAAAAATATACAAAGGAACATACTGCAAAATCGTGGTTAACAGGTGCGGTTTATCTGCCGCAACTATTTATTCTGCACTTGAATATTCGGTGATGAAAAACAACTTACCGAATTTCAGTAATTGATCCGCACTCTTTAACCAAACCTATTAACCATGTGACTTTTCGCGAGGACGCGAAAAGCCTTCCCGCTACTGTTTTGCCGCATGAACGCGGCACAGTAGCTCGCATCGCACTGCGCCGGTAAACGGCTTGCGCTTCCGTAACCGCAGGGGCGGTTACGTTTTCTCTTCTAGCTAAGAGATAACGACGCAGATTGCGTCGCCATTTCCAACGTCTTTTCTGCGGGAAGGGCGCATTGCGATTTAACTCCACACAACAACCCAGGAGAAGCGTCATGGATGAAGAAGCCAAAGCCTTTCGCGTGCCCGAATTTTGCCGTCGCTACGTCATTTCGAGAGCTAGCTTTTACCGCGAAGTCGCCGCCAACCGACTGCATATCATCAAGCGTGGTCATACGACGCTTATTACCCATATCGAAGCCGAGCGTTGGTTTGCCACGCTTTGCCAAGGCAAACCCCAGCAGCCGATTTAATACACCACCATTTCTAAACCGTCTTTTTTACAAAGCCATTTTCAGAAAAACATTTTTAATGGAGGAATCGCATGCGCCATGAGGGACATATTCGCCAACGTTCGGACAATAGTTTCGAAATTCGTTATAGCCTTGGTACGGACCCCGTAACGGGCAAATGGAAAGTCAAAACTGTAACATTTAAAGGCACGCGCAAGGAAGTAAATGGCGAATTGCAGCGCATTCTAAAAGCACTCAATACGGGAGATTATGTAGAACCTACTAAATTAACGACAGGGGAATATCTCAAACAATGGATTGATACCATCCGTTCGCAAGTTAGTCCCAAAACATATGATAGATATGCCGACATAGTTAATAAATTTCTTATTCCTACCTTCGGTAATCACCTTCTGAATAAGCTATCACCAGCAATTATTCAAAGTGCCTACAATACATGGGAGACATCGGGCCGCAGAGACAAGAAGGGCGGGGGTCTTTCGCCCCGTACCCGATTGCATTTTCACCGCATTCTGAGTTCTGCACTCAAACATGCGGTACAACTTCAACTGATTGCTCGCAATCATGCAGCTTTTGTTAAGCCCGCTAGGACGAAAAAGACCGCGATAACAACCCTTACTATCGAGCAGTCGGCTATCCTGCTTGAGGCCTTGCGGGGCAAAAATGTTTTTGTGCCGGTGCTTTTGGCTTTAACGACAGGCATGAGGCGAGGGGAGATTTTGGCGCTGCGCTGGAAAAACATAGATTTTGAGAAAAAAATCGTCCGTGTTGTGGAGAGCCTTGAGCAATCGAGGAAAGGTCTTCGATTCAAAGCTCCCAAAACGGAAAGAACCAGAGCTGTTGTTTTGCCGGATTACGCTGTTGAGGAATTGCTCGCATGGAAAGAAAAGCAAACACAGGAACTAAAAGAGCTTGGAATTGAGCAAACTCAAGAAACACTCGTTGCTTGCCGATATGATGGCGAGCCTCTCTGGCCTTCGTCAGTTACACATGAATTTATCAAGGCCATAAGAAAACTGCCCAACCTGCCTCGCATTCGCTTTCATGATCTAAGGCATTCTCATGCCACGCAACTGTTGACGGAGGGTGTGCATCCCAAAATTACTCAGGAGAGATTAGGGCACAGCACGATCACAACGACTCTCGATCTTTACTCTCATGTTACGGATACCATGCAGGATGATGCTGCTTTGAAGCTGAATGAAGCTTTCCGGGCCGTCACTAAGTCTAGGCCTAAAAGTGGCCTGCAATTAGGGTAGTATTTGCGTTCGTTTGCCTGTTCAAGCTCTCTCTTAATATTTACACCCGCTCCTTCCCTACGGGGTTAGTAATAACTCGATAACATACTGATTTGAATCAGTAAAACGTCTATACCGTTTTCTCGATGCCCCCACATATGCCCCCGCCTTTCCTGACGAGCAAGGGACTCTTACCCGTGTTATTGAAAAGAAATATTTCTGCAAAATACCTGTTACAAATCTCCATGTTGTTTACTGGAGGACACGCACAAGGCTGCTGGCCTTCATACTGGCCTATTCCGCTTATTCGGCATTCCTAAAAATTTATAATTGAAGTTCCTAAGGCGTAAAATATATTTGAACAGTCGCATCCGCCATATCAGCAAGCGAACTGCCTCTAACCTTTATATTCAACTCTTTTTCGGTACGTTCATATGGTAGATATGGCTCTAATTCCCGCTCAGTAAACATGATAACTCTTCGTTCGTATTGAGTATTTAATGTACGAATGCGAGCAATTTCATCGGCTGTAAAAGGAACCAGTTTTGAAAGTATAATAAACGGCGTGAGGTTTTGGGCTTTAAGAGTATCTGCGATCAGCCTGAGATTATCAACGTCGTCCTGTGTAATTTCTTGGCGCGTTTTGCATTCAGAAATTACAATCTCTGTTTCGCCTGGATGCGAGTCGATCACGGCTACAAAATCCGTCTCACATTTCTTTCCCGAGGGTACATGAGTTAAATTCATTCCAGTTGTGTAAATCATCTTTCCATGAAAGATGGTATTTAGTTGCATCAAAGTTAGTGTGACGGGGATTGCTCCCTCTTGATTATTATCCTTTCCAAATAACCCCGAACGTCTAAATCCCCAGCCACCATCTTTTAAATGTGGCGTGATATTAAATTCTTCACCGCAGTATTCGCATGTAGCATTAGACCGCACGTCATCAATTGATGTCCAGAAATCGAGTTTACATGATGGACAATCAAATTTCAGCCCCGCCCTGAATACACCTCTTTTGAGCATGTAGTCGAAAACTTGGGAAGTTGTAAGCGAACCACGATCACGTCTCTCAATATGTAAATATTCATGACGGTCAAATGAGGCATTCCCTGTGGTATCCCGATCATGTATTATATTGGTCGCGTTACCTCTCGAAAAAGCCTGATCTGGCTTGTATTTCTCAATCAATTTGCGAACGCCTGTGATCTTGAACGGTCTACATCCACCGAGTCCGCCCATTTGCCGAACAAGCTGACTGGCTACCAATCCTGCCTTGCTAGGTTCGGCGTCGATATTAAAGCTCTTAAATATTCTTGAGATCAGTTCACCAACATCCAATGAATCAAGCGATAAGTCCGAACGATTTACATCACAAATTATGCCAAAACTTTCTGGCTCAACTCTCGCTTTATCATATTCAAAATACAAGTTGCGACCATAATACTCATTTAATGCAGGTAAATATGGCGTCATTAAAGTCTGTCGCTCTTCCCCGAACAGACCAATACCCATACCAATCGACACTACATAATGTTGATTGTATGTGCTGCGGGCTTCCGACAATGGTTTTGAAGGTAATTGAAAGGAAATGCGCTGCTTTCCGGTAGATATTTTGTCCGTAGCAGCTAGTACTGAATGCTCTGAGAAATAAACCAAAGATGCCCTGATATTGAGGCCGTTCCAGATCGCACTATCTATCCCCACGTCCATAATGTTTGCGCCATAAATACTTGGGTCTGCTATTGGCGCATCTTGTCGATGCCAAAGACCTATAGACGAGTCAGACGGAAGCGTTCCGGGCGGTCTTTGCCTCAATATTTCAAGCCAAGTATCCCTGCGTTGATCTAATCTTGCTGCAAATACCGGATCGTAAAATTGTAACGGAGTGCCAGTCGCCCTTACATTCCAGAAATTTAGCAAATCTGCAAAGTTAGTCACACTTCCTATATACAAACCAGAATGTCTCCAATTATTTCTAATTGAATAATGCTCGTCGATAAACAATCTCGAATAACTCGATAGATGGAATGAGCTTTTGTTCGTATCGGGAAGCGGGTCTGACTGACCCAAGCTGACGATGGTGGGAGATAAATTCGCCTTCACAAATTCTTCGTAATCAAATCCCGTGGTGACTGGCGAAGGAAAGCCACCATACGCAGACAAAATTAAATTTGATAATGGATCATCTGGTCTCCAATTCAATACCGTTATTCTTGCGTTAGGCATCGTATTCTTTTTGTAATGCTCCTCATAAAGACGTGTGATGGGGTGAAATATGTCCACATAGTAAGGCTTTAAATCATCTGGTGGCCGCCCGACAAATAACGAATTTTGATGGAAAGGATTGCGTAAATAGGCGTGTGCAGAAATAAATTGTTCAATTGTTGAATCACTTGTTACAGGCCAAAGAACATCTACACGAAAGAGTTTAATAAGAGCTTCGGCAAGATCGGTATCATCAACAGGAATTATTGGGTTGAAGTATCCACCCCACATTGTCATCGAAAGTCGCTGTGCATAGCTTAGCGCGGCAATATCGCCGGATCTAATGCACAGGCCAAAGCGGATTGGCCTGTATCTAACTTTTAGACTTAACGAACCCATGACAAGGCAACCAAATAAATTTCATCTAGTACCAACTGTATATCTTCTAAAGAAATTAAAACCAACGAAGAACCCCGAAGAGGTCTATCAGTCACATACCTCGAGAAGCTGCCCAAAGAGGGGTTTGGCTAGTCAGAAACTCATATCGGTTCCCGCCTCAAAATTAACTGCATTGGGGAACAAATGGGGGCATGTTGCAGGCCGCAATTTGCAATTATTAGTAAAATCAGGCCTGTAGTAGATTGTTACTAACCCCTGATCAGCAAAAAGCGATGAAAAAAGTTTCTGTAGCAATTTCTGTAGCAAAAGCCATTTTGAGGCCGATCTTAATTGTTTATTCCCTTGTTATATAAGCTATAATGATCCTGCATTTTTTTGTAGCCAAGAAGATGTGTTTAGGCTAAAAACCCTTATCCCCCAATAGTATAATAGCTAAGTCCGATGTGAAAACACCGGACGGGGGACTGTGAGTAAAAGCCGAAATGGGGTTAATACAGGAGTGTAGCTCAATTGGTAGAGCGTCGGTCTCCAAAACCGAAGGCTGCGGGTTCGAGCCCCTCCACTCCTGCCATTTAAAGGCAGAAGGTGATGACAAGAGACAGGATAAAATACATGGCAAGTGATCAAGCAACTGTAACCGAGAAACCGAAGTCCGGATTTAATCTGGGTGCTTTCGTCGCGGAAACGCGTCGGGAAATCGGCAAGGTCACCTGGCCCTCGCGCAAGGAAACCATGCTGACGACGGTGATGATTGTCGTTATGGCTCTGGTAACCGGCGTGTTTTTCCTGGCCGTTGATACGGGCCTTGGTTTTGTCATCAGCCGCATTTTGGGAATGAATTCGTAATTGTAGAGAAAGAAATCGAGGAAGCTATGGCGCATCGCTGGTACGTTATTCATGTTTATTCAGGCTTTGAGAAAAAAGTCGCTCAGTCCGTGCGCGAAACCGCGACGAAAAAAGGACTGGAAGATTTCTTTTCGGAAATCCTCGTGCCGACTGAAGAAGTGGTCGAAGTCCGCCGCGGCGCCAAGGTTAATGCCGAACGCAAATTCTTCCCGGGCTATGTCCTGATCAAGATGGACCTGACGGACGAGAGCTGGCATCTGGTCAAGAACACGCCGAAGGTTACCGGCTTTTTGGGCGGCAGCGGCAAGCCTGCGCCGATCAGTGAAGCCGAAGCGCAACGCATTCTGAACCAGGTTCTGGAGGGCGTCGAGCATCCAAAACCATCCGTCACTTTCGAAGTGGGCGAGCAGGTACGCGTGGCCGATGGTCCGTTTGCTTCGTTCAACGGCACTGTCGAAGAAGTCGATGAAGGCAAAGCCCGCCTCAAGGTCGCTGTGTCGATCTTCGGCCGCGCTACGCCGGTTGAACTGGAATACAGCCAGGTCGAGAAGGTTTAAGCATCTAGGTAATTGCCGGATATTTTCAAATTAACCATATAAATCCTGTTTCCTAGTGATTAAGGCTGTGCAATTAAAAACCTGATGGACAGGTAGTATTTGGCATGACAAATTAAATTTATGAATAAGATTTTTCGAGGTTGGCCATGTCAATGCATGAGTATTACCAAATAACCGCCCTTAGTATTCTCGCGGGCAGAGGCGAATTAGCTAGCCCAGATTTATACAAAGCTGTACGTGAACGATTTGAAGTAGATTTTAAAGTTGATTACACGGAAAAAATACAAGCTAAAGATGGCTTTGTTACTTTTATGCGCGATATTTTGGGGCTTTGGGGAAAAAAAGGAAAAGAAGTAAATATTGGAACTTACCATGTGGCCCTAGATGAGCTTATAGATCAAGGCTGTATAAATCACCGAAAAGGCCCTGTTCCTGCGCATTTAACTAAGTCACGATATGCTCGTAAGGGCTTAGAAATGGATTTCTATTCCATTACTGGCGGTGGTCATAAAAAGAGATATGATCTTCAGCAAGCTGCCACAAGTGCAGAGACCGCTGTCGGTGTTTCGAGGCCTGCGCGCACTATACCTATGCCGGGGTAATTTAGGTTAACTTTTCGGCCAGCGTACTGATCACACTCTCCCAATCACCATAGCTGGGTTGTCTCAGCAATGTCATACTGTTGTACCATGGCGTTTTTTCGCCTGTCGTGCCCCAGCGCCAGTCGGGGCAATGCGGCAGAAGCAGATAAGTTTTGACGCCGAGCGCGCCTGCCAGATGCGCGACGGCGGTATCGACGGTCACCAGACATTCCATCTGTTTTAATAATGCTGCCGTATCTGCAAAATCTTTAATCGAACTTGCCAGTGAAATCACTGGCGTTGCGCTGGTAATTTCCTCCAGCCCGGCGCCTGTGAACGGCGCAAACAGTTGTATGTCTTTGCGATTGAAAAGCGGCGCAAAAACTCCAAGCGGTATCGAGCGCTCGTGATCTCGCTCATGTGTCGGTGATCCCGTCCAGACCAGGCCAATTTTGCGCTTGCCCGTTATTGCTTGCGGCAATTCCGGTGAGACCGATACCTCCATATAAGGCGCTGACGATATATCCCAAGGATCGAGTTTACCTGTTACGAGCGGCAGCGATAAAAGCGGCAGATAGTAATCGGCTTCGGGCAGGGGATCTTCCTCGGTAAAGAGTTTACCCGGTAGGTTGCCTTTCAACAGCCATTGCAGCGGTTTTTGCACATACCATAAAAGCTCGGCCCCTTGTTTGGCGAGCAGCTCGCCGTAGCGGCAGAACATAATCGTATCGCCGAAACCCTGTTCTGCAACTAACAGAAGTTTTTTTCCGGCCAGCATTTCGCCTTTGTAAATCGGGCAGGGCGGTCTTGTCCGTAATGCTGTTGGCAATTCCAGCCGCGCTTCATAGAGCGGCCAGCCTTTTGCAAAATCACCGGTCAACAAACGTGCCATACCTTCATCGCGCTTCAGTGTTGCGCTGTCTTGGAGCGTGCGCGCTTTGCTAAAAGCTGGCCAGGCATCATTAAAGCGTAGCTGATCAATGGCAAGGTTTGCGATGTTGGCATGTATATCGGCATTCGTTGGGTCAAACTGCAAAGCTTCATTAAAAGTTCTCGTTGCCGCTTCGAACTTGCCCTGCTTGCCGTGCGCGAGGCCAAGGCTGTTCAGCGCCTGTGCTTTCGGTGCGCCGTGCTCAAAGGCAAGGTGCGCCATAGCTACAGCTTCATCAAAGCGGCCTTGTTTGCGATAGAGGTTAGAGAGATTGCCGTAAGCATCGCCCTGATTGTTTTTGAGGTCGATACTTTCCTCGAAGCTCTCCGCAGCCTCGTCGACATAGCCCAAATTTTCTTGCGCGATGCCGAGATTGAGCCAAAGTTGCGGCTGGTGCGGAAAGGCTTCAATAGCGTCCGTGAAAGTTTTGGCCGCGGCAGACCATTCCGCCAAGGCTAGTTCTGACAGGCCCTTGATCAGAAAATGCTGTAGCTCCAGAGCATTATCCTGCGCATAGGCTGCGATGGCGGTTCGTGCCGTCAGAAAATCCTTTTGCCGCAAGGCGGCCAAAGCTTTGGCGATGAGGTCTTCGGTCATTAGGGCACATTATTATGGGGCTGAGTGCAGCCGGGATGATTCAACCAAAATCATAAAGGATTGTACTAACAAATTGAAGTTCTTAGAGGATTAATGGGGTTGGGTAAGAAATTACCCAATAAAATCAGGTGAAAAAGGCTGGACTTGGAGGCGATTCTTCATTACAAACGCCGGCATGACGCAGGTGTGGAAGGTTAGCCTTAAAGATGGCCTGAGGCGACCGTACCACGCAACTGCAACCTTCGGAAACGTAGGATGCAGCCGGTAGGGCAAAAGATTTCCCCTCCGTAAAATTCAAGAAGTTGTTCGGGTGCGCATTCGGCGCAGCCGGATTTTTGTTTGTGCGCCCAAGCGCCAGAAGGAGAGAGTTATGGCAAAAGAAGTAGTAGGTCTTATCAAATTGCAGGTGCCAGCGGGCGCCGCCAATCCGTCGCCGCCAATCGGCCCGGCTTTGGGTCAACGCGGCCTGAATATTATGGATTTCTGCAAGCAGTTTAATGCGAAAACGCAGAGCATCGAAAAGAACACGCCGATCCCTGTTGTGATCACGGCTTATTCTGACCGCAGCTTTACCTTTATCACAAAGCAACCGCCGAACAGCTATTTCATCATGAAAGCGGCCAAGATCGAAAAGGGCGCCAAGACGACCGGCACCGAAACGGTTGGCAGCATCACGATGGCGCAGGTGCGTGAAATCGCGAAGCAGAAGATGCAGGATTTGAATGCAAACGATGTTGAGGCAGCTTGCAACATGATTATTGGCTCCGCCCGTTCGATGGGCGTCCAGGTGAAGGAGTAACCCCATGGCTCACGGTAAAAAATTCCGCAAGGTTTTGACCAACGTTGATCGTAACAAAACCTACGCTTTAAACGACGCTGTCAAACTGGTGAGGCAAAACGCCGCGCAGGCGCAACGCAAATTCGATGAAACCATCGAAGTTGCCGTCAACCTGAACATCGACACGAAGCAGTCGGATCAGACTGTTCGCGCGATGATCCAGTTGCCACACGGCACGGGCAAGAGCATGCGCGTTATCGTTTTCGCCAAGGGCGAAAAAGCTGACGAAGCCAAGAAAGCTGGCGCTGACGCAGTCGGCGGCGATGATCTGGCTGAAAAAATCAATGGCGGCTGGTCGGATTTCGACCGCGTCGTTGCAGCGCCGGACATGATGGGCGTTGTCGGTAAACTGGGTAAGGTGCTTGGGCCGCGCGGCCTGATGCCGAACCCGAAGCTCGGTACTGTTACACCGAATGTCGGCGAAGCGGTTAAGGCTGCCAAGGCTGGCTCGATCGAATTCCGCGCTGAAAAAGCAGGGATTGTTCAGGCTGGCGTTGGTAAGGCAAGCTTTGCTGAAGCGGCGCTTCTGGAAAACGTTAAGGCGTTCATTGGCGCGGTTGCCAAAGCGCGTCCAACGGGCGTGAAGGGCACCTATATCGAGCGCATCACCCTGTCCTCCACAATGGGGCCGGGCGTGAAGGTCGATCTGGCGTCGGTAACGGGCGAAGGCGCGTAAGCGTTAAGGTTAATGTTTTTTTAGGTTGCTTTCATAGCCGGAGTTCCGCTATGAAAGCCGCCATCCCCGCAAGGGGACCTGTCCGAGACTGCGGGTATCTTCTTCGGAAGATTTAAATTTGCCAGCAATAGATGGGGTCAAAATAGTTTTTGCGACCGCGGCGTGACCGCCTGTCGCTTTCTGTTTTACCTTTTCTCCTCGGACAATTCGAAAAGTTTTATCGCGCTTTGCGGCGTGATTGTGGTGTTTGAGTTTTTGCGCCGGCTTAATCCGGTTTTGAGATGGAGAAGAAAATGACAGCTAAAGCTATCGTTGCGAACCAAAGTGCTAACCGCAAGTCAAAGGAAGCCAAAGTTGGCGTCATCCAGGACAATCTGCATGAAGCAGGCCTTGTCGTTGCGACCCAGCAGGTTGGCCTGAATGCGGATGAAACCCGCAGCCTGCGCGTTCAGCTCGGTAAGGAAAATGTCGGCCTGCGCGTCGGCAAGAACACGCTGATGAAGCACGCGGTTAAAGGCACCAAGATGGAAGGGCTGATCAAGTTCCTGAAGGGACCGACAGCGCTGGCTTATTCCAAGGACCTGATTGCGGCGGCGAAAGTCACCGTCGAATTCGCCAAGAAGAATCCGAAGTTCAAGGTTGTCGGCGGCGTCATGGGCGACCAGATTCTGGAAGCCGATCAGGTCAAGGCGTTGGCGACATTGCCATCGCTCGATCAGTTGCGCGGCAAGATCATCGGCCTTCTGCAGGCTCCTGCGACCAAGATCGCTGGCGTTCTGCAGGCTCCGGCTGGTCAGCTGGCGCGCGTTCTGGCTGCCAAGGCAAAGCAATAAGTTTTTAAGGAACGAAGCCGTCAGGCTGAGTAATTGGTTTAACGAAAACGTAAGTTCAACAAAGGGAGAAGTAAAATGTCGAAGTTAGAAAAGTTGGTTGATGATCTGTCAACACTGACCGTTATCGAAGCCGCTGAATTGTCGAAGCTGCTGGAAGAAAAGTGGGGCGTTAGCGCCGCTGCTCCTGTTGCTGTAGCTGCAGCCGCTGGCGGCGGTGCGGCAGCGCCTGCTGGCGAAGAACAGACCGAATTCTCGGTTATCCTCGCTAAGGCTGGCGACAAGAAGATCGAAGTCATTAAGGAAGTTCGTGCAATCACCGGTCTCGGCCTCAAGGAAGCCAAGGATCTGGTTGAAGGCGCTCCGAAGACACTTAAGGACGGCGTTTCAAAGGCCGATGCTGAAAAGTTCAAGAAGCAGCTTGAAGCAGCCGGCGCTGGCGTCGAAATCAAGTAAGCTTTACGAAATTGTTGCGTCGCATATATTGCGTCGCATCAAAGAAAATGAAAAAGGTGGGGTCATTCCCGCCTTTTTTGTTTGCCGCGAATAATTTTTTTGGCTTACGCTTACGCCCGTATGCAGGCGTAACCGTAAGGTATCAATGCGACCATTTGATTTTGACGCCTCGGCAGAATGGTATGCCGTTCGAGCGGAATTATATCGATGCTCTGTGCCCGGATATGCCCAGAGTATTCATCAGTTCGTGTGGGCGCATTATTTTACAACTCGCGTTTTTGATCCCCCTTATAATTGCCAAGATTATCTCCATGATTGTTTGTTAACAGCTATGGGTAGGCTACCCTCCTTACCGTGGAATCTGGAGGGCGAAGAATTATACCTAGAACGCAAAGAGCGCTTGGGAGAAATACGCGCTTCTAATTTCGCCGAGACGGTAAAGCTGGCTAAAGGAATGCTGGATAGCCACCAGCTTGTAGTTCAGGGAACATTGGAAGCCACTGTAAGGCTTGTGGAAGTTGCGCAGCATTTTGCCTCAGCGCTTGAACGGCAAGGTGGTCGTTTATTAGAAGTGCCTGAACCAGTGAGCCGGTTGCATAATTGGCATATGCTTTTGGAAGCGTGGAGACCGTCGAATTGGCTTCGTCAAATGGCTAGAAACTCCACAACCCGACCAGATTTTTAACCTCGCGCAGGTGTTTTTGCGTCAGGGCGTTGGCGTGCTCGGCGCCGCGGATCAGGATCTGGTCGAGGGAAGCAGGGTCGGCCATAAGCTGGCGCATCTTCTCAGTCATTGGTGCGAGTTTGGCGACAGCCAAATCCGCCAGCGCGGGTTTGAACTTGCCCCAGCCGGAACCGGCATATTCTTTCAGCACTGCGGCTTTGGTCGTGTCGTTCAGCGCGGCATAGATTGTGACCAGATTATCAGCCTCAGCCCGTGCCTCCAGGGCTTTCACGTTATCCGGCAGGACGTCTGAGTCCGTTGTCGCTTTTTTGAATTTTTTGACAATCGTATCGGCATCGTCCGTCAGGCTGATGCGCGAATAATCGCTCTCATCCGATTTGCTCATTTTCTTGGTGCCGTCACGCAGTGACATCACGCGTGTGGCCTCGCCCAGAATTTGCGGCTCTGGCAACGGGAAGAAGTCGCTGTTGGTCGCGCGATTGAAGGCCTGCGCAATATCACGTGTTAGTTCCAGATGCTGCTTTTGATCTTCACCCACCGGCACATGCGTCGCGCGGTAGATCAGGATATCGGCGGCCATCAGAACCGGATAGGCGTAGAGGCCGAGCAGTTCAAGGTCGCGGCTCTTGGCGGATTTGTCTTTATACTGCGTCATACGGTTGAGCCAGCCGAGCGGCGTATAGGTCGACAAAATCCACATCAGTTCCGAATGTGCCGGCACGGCGCTTTGCACGAACAAGGTGCTTTTGGCGGGATCAATTCCGGCGGCGATATAGGCTGCTGCCGTTTCGCGCACGGACTGGCGGAGTTTTTGCGGGTCCTGCGGCACGGTAATGGCATGCAGATCAACGATGCAGTAATAGCATTCAGCCTTACCCTCCTTCGCTAAAGCTTCGGTGGGTTTGGTGCTTTTGTCTGCCGAAGCCTTTGGCGTAGGCAGATCCTGCAGCTTGACCCAGTTCCTCAGCGCGCCAAGATAATTGCCCAGATGCAGGTTGCCGGTCGGCTGCATGCCGGAAAGAATACGGTTCATTGTTGCTCCCTAAATATCTGCGCCTATTGTAGGTTTGCGCTTCAAAATCGCAAGCAGATCCTGAAAACGCATAGCGCCCGTTAATTGCAGGGAAAGCCCGTAAATAAGGCCTGAACCGCCAATAATAACGGCCAACCCCAATAATTCGCAGCTCAGATGCGAAGCGTTGAACCAGTTTTCGGTGGCGAGCGACAGAACCCATGTCACGCCGCCCATCAGAGTGGCGCACAGGAAGAGGCGCGGCAGACGCTTGGCGAGTTTGGCATCACCGATAGCGCCGTGCTTGCGGCGCAGCTGGATGAATAAAAGCATGGCATTGGTCCAAACGGCAGAGCTATTGGCCAGCGCAATACCGATATGCTGCATTGGCCCCAGCAGGGTAACCGACAAGATCACATTCACGATCATGGCTATGACGGCGATTTTGACGGGTGTTGCCGTGTCGTGCCGTGCAAAGAAACTGGAAGCAAAAACCTTGACCAGCAGGAAGGCCGGGATGCCGAGCGAATAAGCTGCCAGTGTTTTGGCGGTGGCAGTAGCGTCGGTGGCAGAAAAGGCGCCGTGTTGAAACAGGGTCTGGATAATCGGTTGCGCCGCCAGTATCAGGCCAAGCGTGGAAGGAAGGCCGAGCACAAGGCAGAATTCAATCGCGCGGCTGGTGTAATGCCGCACATTGTCTTCTTTGCCCGCGGCGACATACCGCGCCAACAACGGCAGCAAAGTAGTAGCCACCGCAACGCCGACAATACCCAGTGGCAGTTGGTTCACGCGGTCGGCGTAAAACAGATAAGACACCGCACCCGTCGGCAAGGTAGATGCCAGAATGGTGGACACCAGTAAGTTGATCTGTGTCGCGCCCGCGCCGATAGCACCGGGTCCTATACGTCTAAACAGGCGTTTGCTGGCAGGCGTCAGATGCGGCCAGAGCATCGGAATAGAAACCTTTGCGCGGTAGCAGCTGATCATCAGCCAGCCACATTGTACAATGCCGGAAGCGGTAACCGCCCAAGCCAGCGTATAGCCCATATCGAAATGCAGCAGGTTTGCCGCAAACATCGCGATGATGAGGACGATGTTGAAGGCAATGGGGGCGGCCGCGCCGGGGCCGAACTTACCCTGCGCGTTCAGTACGCCGGTTTGCAGCGCTGTGACCGAAATCAGCGCGAGATAGGGAAAAGTGATCGTACTGAAATCGACAGCGAGCCTATATTTTTCCGGCGATTTCTCAAAACCGGGGGCGAGCTGCAGCATAACCTGCGGCATAAACATCATGACTAGTATTGAAAAAGGCAAAAGGATTGCCAGCAATAAAGCCAATGCATGGCCCGCGAAACGTTGCGCGGCTTCCGGACCGTGACGTTCCTGCTCAGCCGTATAAAGCGGCACAAAGGCGGAGGAGAAAGCGCCTTCTGCAAACAGGCTGCGAAATAAATTCGGCAGGCGCTGCGCGACAAAGAACGCATCCGCCACCGGCCCAGCCCCGAGAAAAGTCGCTGTCAGCGTATCGCGCACAAATCCCGCGACACGGCTGAGGACCGTGAGGCTGCTGACGGTGAAAAGGGAACGGGCGAAACTCATCTTATCGTTATGGCATCTGCGTGATTTGATACAAGACGCAAAGCACCAGCGAGAAGCACAAAGCGGGCGCGAAGGGCGATTGCTCATCACCGGTCATGCGTTTGCGAATAATGCCGATAACCGCGCCGATGAATCCAGCCAAACCCAGAAACCACGGCGCAATTTCAGGCTGCAACCAGAGTCCCGCAGCGGCGAAGAATTTGACATCGCCAAGACCCAGCATTTCCTTACCGCGCCAGCGGCTATAGACCAGCGCACAGAACAGGCCAATCGCCAGCATCGATGCGGCAATGATAAGGGCCATATAGATATCGCCGTCGCTGAGCCACACCCATACAAAGCCGCTGACAGCGACCAGCAAATTCAGCCCGTCCGGGATAATGCCGAAATGCATATCAATAACGGCGATAGCAATAAGCAGCCCCAGCCCGATGCATAAAGGTGCTGCCATCGGTGACCAGCCGGACAGATACATGCCGATCATGCCAAAGACAAAACCAAGAATTTCAGCTGCAGGTTGCGCCCACAGCCCTTCGCGCAAGCCACAAGGGCAGGGGAAGGTTGCAGTATCAGGACGCAACAGCCAGCTAAATAAAGGGGAGATTTCCTGCCATGTGAAGTCGCGCAGACAGAAAGCGCAACTTGGCCAACGGCTTTCACCGGGTAAACGGTCAGCGGAACGCCATCCAAAATAGGTGCATAGCGAAGCCGATACCAGCCCCAGAGCGCCGCCTGCCAGTAGATGCAATATATTGGAAATAAGATGGTGATGTTCGCGGATCACAAAAACAACTTCGGCTCGAGTGAGGGAGATCCATTCGAGCCGAAGTTAGCAAAAAGTGCAAGATAGGAGTTAAAGCGTATATTTAGAGTGAGCTTTTACTGTCATATAAGTTTTTGCCGGCGTGCTTGGCTCTGCCTTGGCAATTGTAAGAACGGGCGCTTTATCAGTTGGGCTCGCGGGAGCGGAAGTTGTCAACTCTCTGTTGAGGCCAATTGCATTGTTGACAAGTTGCGTGAAGGGATCTGTGCTGTTACCAGCAGTGGCAAGAAAGCCTGCGGCGCTGTTTTGAATATGTTGACCAAACACGGGCTGGGCAGATGCCGAAGCGGCAAAAGCAGCCGTGCCGAAAAATATGCCTGTTACGATGCCTGTAGCGGTTCCCAATAAATTTCTAAAATCAGACATAATCGTTCTCCAGTGTTTTTACTATTTCATTCATGCGTTTAATATGAATAGGAATATCTGCGTCACAATTTACATACATTGTCATTTCGGCAGGCTCGAAACGTGCCTGATAAAGCTGGCGCATTTCACCGATCATTTTGATAGCCGCAGGCTGTAAATCAATGGGGCAAAGATGCAGGTTTCTTTCCAGATTACTTATCATCGCATTATAATGCGTTTTTAATTCCGCTTCGACATTGCGTTCGATCTGCAGACTTTCCCAGTCCCGCATGATGCTATGGATAGTCGTTTTGATGACGGGCCAGTGGTCGCCTTCTGCGCCCATTTCAGAACCTGCAACCAGCAGGGAATTGCGCACAAGATGAACCGCTTGTTCTTCGGACATCGTTGGGTTGGTTGCGTGTACTGCACTCATAATGTCACCTCATCCACATTCAAATCGTATCACGTTTTCCTGAAACTAATTCGCTCAAAATGCACTTTGCCACATACCATGGGTAACATTTCTATGCTTAATGAAGGCTTAAAAAGGCCGGTTTTTATTGCATTTTTATGAGGTGTGGCAATGAGTTCGACGCTTCCTTGCGCGAAAGGCCCATGCAAGTATTTATCGTGGCTGAAAAGAATAAAGTTTTAGACAATTGTCGTTATGAAGAGGGGTAGATGTGGGTTAAGAACTTCGACAGCTTAACCCCTCACCAGCGAAAACTAATGACTTACTGCGTAAGTCAAAGTTTTCGCGTCCTCTCCCTAAAGGAGAGGAAATCTACACCAAATCATACAGCAATATCTCGCTGTCTTCCTGCGCGGTGAAGGTAACTTTGCCGGCATCTTCCCAATGCGCGCCGTCACCTGCGTTGAGAGACTGACTATCAAGGCTGGCCTGACCGCGCACCATTTGTACCCACGCGCCGCGGCCGCCGCGCAAGGTAAATTCCGCGCTCTGGCCTTTCGGCAACTTGGCGAGCCACAGATCGGCATCCTGCTGGAAGCTGATGGACCCGTCGCGTCCGTCTTGCGATGCAATCAGACCAAATTTACCTGCTACGGCAGCCGGGTCGATTTTCTGCTGCGCATAGGAAGCCGGACCGCCGCGCTTATTCGGCATCACCCACATTTGCAGCAGATGCACCTGTTCGGTTTCTGATGCATTATACTCGCTATGGACAATTCCGCTGCCCGCGCTCATGCGCTGGATTTCGCCGGGACGGATAATGGCGCTGTTGCCGATGCTGTCTTTATGCGCCAAGGCACCTTCCATCACATAAGTGATGATTTCCATATCGCGGTGCGGATGCATGGGGAAACCGCCCTTGGGGGCGATGTAATCCTCATTGATAACGCGCAGATCATGAAAACCCATATGATTGGGGTCATGATAATCCGCGAAAGAGAAACTAAAGTTACTATCGAGCCAGTAAGCGCCGCCCTTGCCGCGTTCGCTGGAGGGTCTGAGTGTGAAGTTTTTCATAGGGGTTATGTAGGTAGTTTTGGATGAATTTAAAGGGGACATTAATCGCAATTTTTTGGAGAATTGGCGTGTTTTGTTGACGATTTATTGTTATTTGCATTCGGCGGTTTCTATAGTATCCCCTTCACCAGAAGTTTGATTTCATGGGAGAAATATTATGTCGATTCGGTCTTTGTTTTTTGGCGCAAGTGCCGCCGTTGCCACTTTATCACTTTCAGCTTGCGCTACTTTCCAGCAGGCGGCTGCTCCAATCACCGTTGCTTCTACGACTGCCACAGCTGATGTGGCAGAGCAGTTGGCAGAATTTGATCAGTCAATGTCTAGTGCGCAAGTCGCACTTTTATATTCAAAGGCTGCTAAAAAAGAAGGAGTGGCACAGTATTGTGATATAAATACCGGAAAGCTTGTACCGGTTACATCCCTTGTCGGTAGCGATACTGTAACATCCACTAGCGATAAGGTTGCCGAAGGTCCTCGCTCGGAATTCGTACTTATCACCAGCAAAGATGGATCGTCCCAAACCATTGTTTCGTGGGACAATCAACCTGCATCTGTGCAAATCAAGTTAAACGCTTGCCGGCGGGCAGCAGGCTTCTCACCGATCGGTTAGTAGCTTTCTAATGCAGTGTGCTATCGCCGCGAACGGCATCGGACTGCTGATGCTCGAGGCGTGTACTGACATTCACTAATTCCTGCCGCAGACGCAACCCTGCCTGTGCCAAATTCTGTAATTGCAGGTCGTAGTTATGCTGCTGCTTTTGCACTTGGGCCAGCGCATCGCCCAGCCTTTGCGCCGTACGAACTTGCTGATTGGCGGCTTCGGCGAGAGAGGTGGAGACAGTTTCCCGCAGTTTGCGCAGCCACATAACCGCGACGACCACAAAGCCGGTCGCAGATATAGCAGTGATAGAGGCAAAAATAACGATCCAGTCCTGCATCATAGGGCCCCTGTAATTTGGGAATCAGGAATTCTGAGTGCCGGGCTAGTCTAGTCTTGTGCAGGGCTTTTGGCTACTGGAGTCAGTTTATGAACTCAGCGCTTTAAGTCCTTGATAATTAACAAAGGCGCTTGCCCGCCGCCGAGACGGGCGCGGTACACCTGTAAACTCTCTATAATGCGCTGCACGTAATTCCGTGTTTCGGTGATGGGGATCATTTCTACCCAATCGACAGGGTCGACATTGGCATCGCGCGGATCGCCAATTTGCGCCATCCATTCACGCACACGCCGTGGCCCCGCATTATACCCCGCCAGCGCCAGAACGTAGGAGCCGTCAAAAATCGCCAGCTGATTTTGGATGAAAGTCGTGCCTAATCGCAAATTGTAATTTGTATTCGTGAGAAGGGATGACTGGAATCTGATCCCCAGCTTCCGCGCTACTTCCTGTGCCGTGCGCGGCATCAACTGCATCAGGCCGTGAGCGCCTGCAGGACTTTCCGCCTTGGGGTTGAACATGCTTTCCTGCCGGATCAGGGCATGGGTGAAAGCAGGTTCCGGTGCGCCCGTCAGAGTGCGGTCCAGGATCGGGAAGCCACCCGAAGCCATCAACATATTTTTCTGGTTGGCGGCCTTGGCTGCTTCAATTGCCATATCGGGGCGGCCAATCTGGTAGGCGAGTTCTGTGAGCAAGGCGAAGTCAGAACGTTGTTCAGCGCTTTCGATTGCGGCATGGAAGAAAGTGCGGGCGCGGTCATCCTCGCCGATGGCATGCAGGCGCTCAACCGCGCGAATTAAATCGCGGTTGAAAAAAGCCTGTCGCACGGCATTGGGTATTCTTGGCTCCGGCGTCGCCTGAATAACAGGATTTGCATATAGCCGTGCGCTGGCCAACTGGCCGTAATAAGTGATGTTCAGAGCAGCGGCGGTTTCATAGGCTTGCTCCGCTTCTACCTTGTTATTCAGCGCTTCATAAGAGCGTCCTAGCCAATAGGCGCCGCGCGCGCGTGATACCGGTGTGTTGGCATTGTCATACAGCGCCTGAAAATGGACACGCGCATCTTCAGGGTCGCTCAGGAAACGCAGTGCCAGAAATCCGGCGAGGAATTCGGCCTGAATGACGGTTTTTCCGGCCAGCTGGTTATGGTCTGCCGCCAGCAGGTAAGCCTGCTTGTAATCATGAGCCATCATCATGCGGCGGACCATAATTTCGCGCTGTGTCCACCAGGCTTCCGCCTTGCCTAAATTATCCGGCGCGTGATTGAGAATATCGATGGCCGCGTCATCCATATTATTGTGTACACGCCAACGCAGCCTTTCATATTGCAGCCCCGCATCGCTTTGCAGCATGCCGGGCACGCGGCTGACAAAGGCGTCCGCATTCGGATTTTGGTTGGCCAGAGCCAGTCGCGCATCGGCGAGAGCCTTGACGCCGTCATCAACATAACTATACATCCGACGCGCGCCGGTGCTGTCATTCTTCCATAGGAGGCGGTCAAGGCGGGCGCGGTCAGCATCCGCATCCAGAAAACGCGCATAACGCGAATGGAATGCGCCGAGTTCATCGCTGCCGAAATCACCGTCAACCCAGCGGGCACGAACCTGCTGGGCCTCACCCTGATTTTGCCCGGTTGCTTCCAGCGCATCCGCATAGCGATAAAAACCCGCTGTTGAGACGGGCGGGTGGGCATTGAACCAGGCAATGACCTGATCCGGCGATGTTGTGGTTGGGATTTTCTGTTCGGCTATAGCAATAACGCCCTTCAGACCGGGCCAGTCTGGATTGGTAGCAATAAAGCTAGACATATCGCCAAAAGGAATATCGTTGCCGGGCTGGGCCATATAATTGGCACGAATGATTTTATTTAAAACCGGATCATGCCCGCGGGCATAGGTCATGGCCTCGTCCACATGGCCTTTATCCAGCGCCTTAAAGGCACGGCGATAATTATCGGCCTCAGTCGCGACCGCAGGTTTGGCCGGAGCCTTTTTGGCCTGCGCCAAACCGCAGGATAAACCGGTAAACAGCAAAATCAGGACAAAGAGGCGGGCAATCTGTTTCATGGCGGAGGATTTAACAGGTTTTTCCCCAAGCGTCACCCCGCCTTACGCTCCTTTAACGCAAATGTTGTGAGGCTTATATATGTAGGCTAAATCTACCCTATGACCGATAAAGCAAAAGAACGCGCATTGGCGCAGCGCTATGTAGCGATGAACCGCAAGGCAAGGCATGACTACTTCATCACCGATACGGTTGAAGCAGGTATTGTGCTGGTCGGAACGGAAGTGAAGTCATTGCGTACGGGGCAGGCCAGCATTCAGGAATCTTTCGCAGGCCCCAAAGACGGCACCCTGTTCCTTATCAACGCCTATATCCCGGAATATAAACAGGCGGGTACCCATCTGCAGCATGAAACAAGACGCCCGCGCGCTTTGCTGTTGCATAAGCGGGAGCGCGACAAACTAATGGGGGCGGTCAAGCGCGAGGGCATGACCCTCGTGCCGCTCGGTATTTATTTCAACAAGCGCGGTATTGCCAAGGTCGAAATCGGCCTTGCCAAAGGCAAGCACAAGGCAGACAAGCGCGAAGCGATTAAAGAACGTGACTGGAAACGCGACAAGGCGCGGCTGATGCGGGATAAGGGGTAATTTGAAAGCAACAGTCCTACATAACCCTATAGTAGCAGTATGTTTGGCGACAGCAGGATTTTTTGCTTTTTCAGTCAGCGACGCGTTGACACGTATTATGGTCAATACTGGGGCGAGTGTTTTTTTTGTGGCGGGCGTGTTTCAATTGGTGGCGTTGATTTGTCTGTTGCTGGTCAATAAACCTCTTGGAGGTTTGGTAAGTGCAGTAAGATCTCGGCAAAAACATTTGCATTTGTTAAGAGGCATACTCATCGCAATGTTAGTGCCTATGAACGTTTATGCATTTTCCCGGTTACCCTTCGCATTCACCTATACGCTTTTATTCACTGGGGCGTTTTGGGCCATTTTGTTGTCCCGTCCATTGACGGGTGAGCATATTCCTATAAGTAAAATGGTGGCTGTTGTCAGTGGATTTATGGGCGCGATTGTTGTGTTGCGCCCATGGGGTGGTGAGTTCGAGTGGCGTATGCTTATTCCACTTTGTTCGGCCTTTTTCTTTGCCGTCGAATCCATGATTGCTCGACGTTTCGGCAAAAGTGAAACGCCACTTTCTCTGGCAATTTATCCGTGTGTGTGTTGCGTCATGTTAATGACCGCATTAAGTATTGGAGCTACTGGGTTTTCGTTTCCAATCATTCAACAAGCTGGGATCTTTGTCGTTGGGGGCATAATGATGGGTATTGGATTCTTATGTGTACCGCTGGCGTTCCGATATGGAAGTGCCGTGGTCGTTGGCCCTTTTCATTATACGCAGTTAATTTGGGCGGCCATTCTGGGTGCTATTCTGTTTAAAGAGACGCCCGATCAATGGACGCTTGTTGGCGGAGCTATTATCGCCATTAGCGGTCTGTTCGTTTTGTTGCAATCAAAAAACCGGCGCTTGCAGAATAATGTCTTACCATTAAAACGCGGTTGATGCGAGATAAGGGGTAATATTCATTGCAATGTTCCGAGCTTTCCCCCTTTTCAAGCGACCCTCGCTAAAACTGAGTGGTGATGCCTATGTCGCTGGTGATACTTTATTACTGCTGATTGGCGGCGTCGGTTCATCCTGGAATCAGATTTTAGGCGCAGCACTTTTTCTGATGGCGGCGCTGATCATGAGCCGTCGCGGTGATGACGGTTATTGGTTTGAGATTGCAAGCGGCCTTGCTATGCCGGCCATTCTTTTTACCAATCTGGATGAACTGCTGGCCGGGTTGATTCCGACTATTATCGGTACCTGTCTTTATCTGACCTCCGAAACCATGGGTGTGCTGAACAAGCCGTTGACGCGTCTATTTACCAATCACGATCATTTTTTTCTGCGCACGACACTGGGAACGTCGCGCGCGTGGATGGGGATTTTTTCGTTCAGCAGCAAGCTTTGTATGATCATCGATGCCGTTCTTTATCGTCACTGGGGCATGCTGACGGTGCTGTTGCTTTGGTCTTTGGGCGATTTGCTAACGGGCGTATCGCAGGTGCGGCTTAATCACGCCAAATAATCATGAAGCACCCGTCCATAAGGCAGCGTGAAATCGACGATCATATGCCTGCCGCCGATGATGCGCTTGATCGGCAGGTCCGCTACGCGGCAATTCACATGCGGGATGAGATGCAGACGGGCAGGGCCATCCCATGCGCCGTGCACAACGACATCTTGCAGGTTATAGCCAACTAACTGCGCAATCTTTGGTTTGCCATCGACATCGGGGATCAATTTCAGATTGATATTCAGTTTTTCGATGCCCTTCTTCACATCAGCCAGGTTTTTCTCAAGGCTGGTATATTTGTAGGTCATGGTGCCGAGCGCAACCCGCTGCTTGTCATAATGCAACGTTCCCGTAAGGGTGTCTTTTTCGACGGCCATATGTGGCACGCCGTATTTTTTGGGGAAGCCCCAGATTTCACGCCCTGCCGTGATCGGCGGTTCATCGTCCAGATACATCTGTACTGAAAAATTGCAGGGCTCACCTTTGTACAAAGCCTGAATGCCGCTGCCGCTTTCCTCATAATCACCGAAACCGGAACTGTCCGGCATATTCATCCATTCAAAATAACAAAGGTTACCGGGCGCGGGTTCCAGCCCTTCAGGCAGGGCCTGCCGGATAGCGTCATATTCTGTTTCGTAAGTGACGATCAGATATTCGCGGCGTTTGAAAAAATAGGGTCCCGCCGGATAACTGGGGCTGAAGGCCGGCATCGAATGGGTTGCGAGAATTTCATCGCGGGTCATTTATGTCTCCTAATGTTTCAGCGGTTCCAGACTGAGGGCGGCGGCGAGCAGGGCTTTGGTATAATCTTGCTGCGGCTTGGCAAACAGCGCTGCCGCAGGTCCTTGCTCCACAGCAAGGCCATCTTTCATTACCACGACATAATGAGACAATGCTTTTACGACACGCAGATCGTGGCTGATGAACATATAGCTGAGGCCATGCTTGCGTTGCAGGTCGCGCAGCAGGTCCACAATCTGGGCTTGCACCGACATATCCAGCGCGGACGTAGGCTCGTCCAGCACAACAAATTTGGGCTTCAGGATAATGGCGCGGGCAATAGAAATACGCTGGCGCTGGCCGCCGGAAAACTCATGTGGATAACGGTCGCGGGTCAAGGGGTCGAGGCCGACTTCGTTCAGCGCATCTGTCACACGTTGGGTGCGCTCTGATTTCGACAAATCCGGCTGATGAATATCGAGCCCTTCGGCGATGATGTCGCCAATCGACATGCGTGGGCTGAGGCTGCCGAACGGGTCCTGAAACACAATTTGCATCGAACGGCGGAAAGGACGCAGTTCTTTTTGGTGCAGGCCGTTCAGTGGTTGCCCCATAAATACAATCGTGCCGGTGGAAGGCAGTAATCGCAGAATAGCTAGACCCAAGGTTGTTTTACCAGAACCCGACTCGCCGACGATACCGACGGTTTGCCCCGCCTTAATCGCAAATGAAACGCCGTCTACGGCACGGACGACATCAACTACCTTGCGCATTAATCCCTTCTTGATCGGGAAATGCACTTTTAAATCTTCGACGCGCAGAATTTCTTCGGCATCTGTTTGTATTGTCAGCGCATCGCCTTTGGGTTCCGCCGCCAGCAGCATTTTTGTATAGGCATGTTGCGGTTTGGCAAAAATATCGGCGACAACAGCCTGTTCGACAATTTCGCCTTTCTGCATCACGGCGACTTTGTCAGCCACTTTTCGCACGATATTGAGATCGTGCGTGATCAGCAAAAGCGCCATGCCCAGCCGTTGCTGCAAATCTTTCAGGAGCTTCAGAATTTGCGCCTGAATGGTGACATCCAGCGCCGTTGTCGGCTCATCCGCTATCAGCAGGGCTGGATCGTTGGCGAGAGCCATTGCGATCATCACACGCTGGCGCTGGCCACCGGAAAGTTCATGCGGATAAGCATTCAGGCGCTGTTCAGCCTGGGGCAGGGCGACGAGATGCAGAAGTTCCAATGTGCGCGCGCGTGCCTGGGCTTCGTTCATGTGTTTGTGAATGAACAAAACTTCGCTGATCTGTTTGCCGATTGTGTGCAGCGGATTGAGCGATGTCATCGGTTCCTGAAAAACCATCGCGATACGGTTGCCGCGAATGCCGCGAAGGGTTTTTTCCGAAGCGTTGACGAGTTCCTGCCCCTCAAACTGAATGCTGCCATTGGGGTGATGGGCATTGGGGTAGGGCAGTAATTGCAAGATGGATAAAGCAGTGACTGATTTGCCGGAACCGCTTTCGCCAACCAGCGCCATCGTCTCGCCGCGTTCGATGCAAAAGGAGACATTGCGGACGGCATCAAATTTTTTGGCGCCGTAACCAAAAGCGACACTGAGATTATCGACTTTAAGTAGCGTCATTTGTGATTGCCCTGAATCTTGCGGGGGTCAAAGGCATCGCGCACCGCCTCACCGATGAAAATGAGGAGCGTCAGCATCAGAGCCAGAACGCAGAAAGCGCTGATGCCCAGCCATACGGCCTGCAGATTGTTTTTGCCCTGATTGAGCAACTCGCCAAGCGAGGGAGAGCCGGGGGGTAAACCGAAGCCAAGAAAATCCAAAGCGGTGAGTGTGGTAATGGAATGGTTCAGAATAAACGGCATGAATGTCAATGTCGCGACCATGGCGTTGGGCAAGACATGCTTGAACATGATGGTGATATCGCCAGCGCCCAGTGCCTTGGCGGCGCGGACATAATCAAAATTGCGCGCACGCAGAAATTCAGCGCGCACGACATGAACCAGTGACATCCACGAAAACAGCAGCATCAGGATCAGCAGCCACCAGAAATTCGGCTGCACGAGGCTCGCCATAATAATGAGGAGGTAGAGCACCGGCATACCGCCCCATATCTCGATAAAACGCTGCATCAGTAAGTCAGTCATGCCCCCGAAATAACCCTGTACTGCACCTGCAGCGATGCCGATAACGGATGACAATAAAGTTAGCGTCAGTCCGAAAAGGACCGAAATACGAAAGCCGTAGATAATGCGGGCCAAAACATCTCGCCCCTGATCGTCCGTGCCAAACCAGTTTTCTTTATCCGGCGGCGACGGTGCCGGTTGCGATAAATTGTAATTAATCGTGTTGTAAGAATAGGGGATCAGTGGCCAGAGCATCCAGCCCTTGGCTTCGATCAATTTCCGCACATAAGGGTCGCGGTATTTGGCTTCGGTTTCAAACTCGCCGCCGAATTTGGTTTCGGGATAAGTGGCGAAGACAGGCGCATAATAATGCCCATCAAATTTGATAAGTAAGGGACTGTCATTGGCAACAAATTCAGCGAACAATGTCACGCTAAACAGTAGAAGAAAAATCCAAAGCGACCAGAAACCGCGCTTGTTGGCCTTGAAATTGGCCCAGCGGCGTTGATTAAGAGGCGACAGCTTCATGATCCACGCGCCTCGAAATCAATGCGTGGGTCGGTAGCCACATAGGCAAGATCGCCGATCAAATTCATTACAAGACCGAGCAGGGTAAAGAAATAAAGCGTGCCAAACATGACGGGATAGTCGCGGTTAATGGCGCTCTCAAACCCCAGCAAGCCCATGCCGTCGAGTGAGAATATGACCTCGATGAGGAGGGAGCCCGTAAACAGGATGGAAATAAACGCACCCGGGAATCCGGCAATGACAATCAGCATCGCATTGCGGAACACATGGCCGTAAAGGACGCGGCTTTCTTTCAGGCCTTTGGCGCGGGCCGTCAGGACATATTGTTTGTTGATTTCATCGAGAAAAGAATTTTTCGTCAGCATCGTAAGACTTGCAAAACCACCAATAACCATTGCCGTGACGGGCAGGGTGATGTGCCAGAAGTAGTCCAGAATACGGTGCGGCCAGTCCATATCCGACCAATTGTCAGAGACCAGGCCGCGCAAGGGGAACCACTCAAAATATCGCCCGCCTGCGAAGACCACGATCAGCAGAACCGCGAACAGGAAACTGGGAATGGCATAACCCGCGATAATCACCGCGCTCGTCCAGATATCAAAATTGGTGCCGTCTTTCACGGCCTTCCGGATGCCAAGTGGTATGGAAATGAAATAGACGATAAAAGTTGTCCAGAGACCAATCGAAATCGATACCGGCATTTTGCTGATGACGAGGTGAAAAACACTTTCATCCCGGAAATAGGATTTGCCGAAATCAAAACGCGCATAGTTCCAGATCATCAGGCCGAAGCGCTTGTAAAGCGGTTGGTCAAAGCCGAACTGATGTTCCAACTCCTTGATCAGTTCCGGGTCCACGCCTTGTGCGCCGGGGTAATGTGATGTCGCCGATGCATCGCTGGCTCTCATTTGCTGGCCGCCGGGCATGGCAGTTTCACCAGCGGCAGAACCGCCAAAACGAGCGGTGGCGGCTACATCCGTGCCGTGAAGCTTGGCGACAATCTGTTCAATCGGGCCGCCGGGCGCCGCCTGCACGATCAAAAAGTTAAGCACCATGATGCCGAACAAGGTCGGTATAATGAACATTAGGCGGCGGAGGATGTATGCTAGCATGGGGTGGACATTAAAGAGGGTAAGTGATTTGTTCAACCTAGAGATTTGCGATAGAATATTACTGTGACGCGAAAGGACTAAAATGACCGATATGCTCAACGCCCGCCGCGCGGATCCTCGACTTTTAGAGATTCTGGTTTGTCCGGTGACCAAGGAACCGTTGCGCTATGATGCCGCCAGGCAGGAACTGGTCAGCGATAAAGCAGGGCTCGCTTTCCCTATTCGCGAGGGTATTCCCATTATGCTGGTTGATGAAGCGCGGAAAATCGATGCCTGATTTTATGCAGCTTGCTTTTGTGGAAGCCGAGGACGCCGCCAAGCGCGGCGAGGTGCCCGTCGGCGCGGTTCTGGTCTCCCCTAAGGGTGATGTGTTGGCGCGTACTGGCAATCGTACCGAGGAATTTGGCGATCCAACAGCGCATGCCGAAATGCTGGTGATACGCGAAGCCGGGAAGGTTTTGTCTTCGCCGCGCCTGATTGATTGTGATCTTTACGTGACGTTAGAGCCCTGCGCCATGTGTGCGGCCGCCATCAGTTTTGCGCGCCTGCGCCGGGTTTATTTCGCAGCTTACGATCCGAAAGGCGGCGCCGTCGATCACGGCCCGCGCTTTTTCAGTCAGCCCACTTGCCACCATGCGCCAGAAGTTATCGGTGGTATGGATGAGCAAAAAGCGAGTGATTTACTGAAGCGATTTTTTGCGGAGAAGCGTGAGTAAAAATGCAAAAGACTGTTCTTTTAAATGATGCAGCTGTTGTGGCAATTCCAATTCATGAGAATAAGGAGCCTATGATCGATTTGCGGGAACAGCAATTAATTCAATATGGCCCGTCGCCTGAAATTGATAACAACCAATGTTATACATACCTAAGATCGGGCCTTTATGAGTTGTTGTGCAAAGCGCAGGAACGATTGCCAGATGGGTTGCGGTTATGTGTTTATGAGGGATGGAGAAGTTTGGAGCTACAACAAAAATTGTTTGATGACAGATTTAACGTTTTAAAAAAAGACTTTAGCAATTGGACTTACGAAAAACTATTCTGGGAAACTTGTAGACTGGTGTCGCCCGTTATTTTATTGGACGGTAGTAGGAACGTTTTTCCACATTCTACCGGTGGTGCCGTTGATATATATCTGATCGATCAAGATGATAATTTAATCGATATGGGGCTGTCGGTTGCAAATTGGTTCGATGATATAGATGGGGGCTTATCGGTTACCGATAGTGTAAAAATATCTCCACTTACATTGAAAAATCGTCAGCTAATGTCACAAGCTTTAACGGCTGTGGGGTTGGTCAACTATCCTAATGAATATTGGCACTGGTCATATGGCGATCGATATTGGGCGTATATAACCCACAATTCGACTGCTTTTTACGGTGCGGTTGATTAAGCGGGTATTAAGCCGCCTTTGTTTTCTCGATAGCTCTCCAGCCGATATCACGGCGGCAGAAACCTTCCGGCCAGTCGATCTGGTCGACAGCTTGATAGGCGCGGCTTTGCGCTTCGGCGATAGTATGGCCCACGGCGGTGACGGCGAGAACGCGTCCACCGGTAGCGATGACATCACCTGCTTCGTTGGTGTCAGTCCCGGCGTGAAATACAACGGCGTTTGGCACAGTGGCCGCTTTATCCAATCCGCGAATGGCGGTGCCTTTTTTGTAGCTGCCGGGATAGCCTGTAGCAGCCATAATGACAGTCAGCGCTGCGTAATCGTGCCAATGGATGTCGATACCGTCCAACATGCCTTTGCTGCAGGCATAGAGCAGTGAGAGTAAGTCTGACTTTAAGCGCATCAACATGCACTCCGTTTCCGGGTCGCCAAAACGAGCGTTAAATTCAATCAACCTTGGCCCCGTTTTTGTCATCATCAGACCAGCGAATAAAATGCCGCTGAAGGGGCGACCCATATCGCGCATGGCTTTGACAGTCGGATTGATAATCTCATTCATGATGCGGTCTGACATCGCGGCATCAACGATCGGTGCCGGAGAATACGCGCCCATGCCGCCCGTGTTGGGACCTTTGTCACCGTCATAGACAGCTTTGTGGTCTTGCGCCGCTGTGAAGGGGATCGCCACTTCACCGTCGCAGAGGGCAAAGAAACTGACTTCCTCGCCTTCCATATATTCTTCGATGACAACGGATGATCCGGAATCGCCGAAGGCTTTATTGATCATCGCATCGTCGATAGCCGCCAGCGCTTCCTCAATCGTTTGCGCAACGGTAACGCCTTTGCCTGAGGCAAGGCCGTCAGCTTTAACGACAATCGGTGCGCCTTGGGCGCGTACATAATCCTTTGCGGCTGTGGCATCGGTAAAGCGTTGGTAACCGGCGGTCGGTACATTGGCTTTGGCAGCCAGATCTTTCATAAAGCCTTTGGAGCCTTCAATTTCAGCGGCGAGTTTGCCGGGGCCAAAGCAGGCTATGCCTTCGGCGCGTAATTCATCAGCAAGGCCTAGGGTCAAAGGTAGTTCCGGCCCGATGACGACAAAATCAATTGCATAGAGGTGGCAGACTGCGATGATATCGTGAATTTTGTCAGCCGCTATGGGCAGGCATTCAGCAACGGCCTTGATGCCGGCATTACCTGGTGCGCAATATAGCTTTTCGCAAAGCGGCGATTTGGCAATCGACCAGCACAGCGCATGTTCGCGGCCACCACCGCCAACGACGAGAACTTTCATTTGGTTTTCCTCACCACAATTAATAACGTCATCCCGGAACACTTTCTTTTCGACTTGCTTTAGCAAGGCGAAAGAAAGTTTATCCGGGACCCAGTCAGGCTATCCATACAAGCTTTTTATCTGATAGTATCACTGGGTTCCGGATAAATTCGCATTTTCCCGCTAGTGCGGAAAAAAGCGAATTTTCCGGAATGACGTTACAATTAAAACCTGATTATGGCTATGGCTGAAACGACTACGCAATCCGCTTTATTTGACCAACCAAGGCCCGGCAGTAATTTGCCGGAATTCAGCGTGGGTGAAATCTCCAAACTGTTGAAAAAGACGGTGGAGGAGACGTTTGGTCAGGTGCGGGTGCGCGGTGAGATCAGTGGTCTGAAGGTCGCGCCCAGCGGCCATATTTATTTCGATTTAAAGGATCAGGAAGCTTTGCTGGCGTCGGTATGCTGGAAAGGGCAGGCGGGTAAGCTGGGCCTGAAGCTGGAAAATGGTATGGAAATTGTCTGTACCGGACGGCTAACCACCTATATTGCCCGGTCGAATTATCAGCTGGTCGTCGAACGCGCAGCGCTGGCGGGTGTCGGCGCTTTACTGAAAATGCTGGAAGACAGGCGGAAGCGGCTGGAGGCCGAAGGGCTATTCAACCCGGCGCGCAAACAGTTGCTCCCCTATTTGCCGGAAGTTATCGGTGTAGTTACATCACCAACCGGTGCCGTGATCCGCGATATTTTGCACCGGCTTGATGATCGTTTTCCGCGCCATGTTCTGGTCTGGCCAGTGGCAGTGCAGGGCGAAGGAGCGGCGCAGCAGATTGCATCTGCCATTGAAGGCTTTAATGCGCTGCCGGAAGACGGCTCTACACCGCGGCCGGATGTTTTGATCGTCGCGCGTGGTGGCGGCTCGATGGAAGATTTGATGCCGTTTAACGAAGAAATAGTGGTGCGCGCTGCTGCTGCCAGCCATATTCCGCTGATTTCCGCCGTGGGGCATGAAACCGATACGACATTGATCGATTACGCCGCCGATGTGCGGGCGCCTACACCAACGGCAGCGGCTGAAATGGCCGTACCAGTGCGGGCTGATATATGGGCGCAAGTGACAGATAACGGCAGGCGCATGGATGATTACATGCGGCGCATGGTGCAAACACACCGTGAGCATCTGGCGCTTATGGGCCGGGCGCTTGGCGATCCGCAACGGGCGATGGAACCGCTGATGCAGCGGCTGGATGATAAATCCATACGTCTGACCATGGGCTGGCAGAGTTATCAGGCGAGATGTGCCGCGCGTGTGGCGGAAGCTGCAGGAAAAATAAGGCACCCGCGCGATATCGTGCAATTAGCCCAGCAAAAATTGATGCATTATGAACATAAAATGGGTTCCGTATTGCGGGAGATGTATTTACGCAAGCAGCATAAGCTAGAAAATTTAGGTGCTGTACTGGGGCATCTGTCACCGAAAGCAGTGTTGGGCCGCGGTTATGCCCTGATACAGGATGCATCCGGCCATGTAATCACAAGCAGCATAGCGCCCAAAGATGGGGATAAAATTCAGATCGAATTTTTCGATGGTAAGCGCGGCGCAGTGGTTAGGGATTAACCTTTTAAAAATGACCGGGGTAATTCCGGAATATCGAAAACCAGTTTAATGGGCAGCGTGGCGATTTTTGTTTGCCATGTGGGCGGCAACCGTACCCAGTCTTTTTCGGTCGTCAGTAATTTTGCTTCGGCGGCTTGCGCTTTTTGTTCCAGCTGCAGCAGTTCGTTTTCCGTGAACGTATGATGATCTGGGAAGTCAGTAGTACCTACCAGATTCAATTCGGCATCGCTGCAGGTTTGATAGAATTTTTCCGGACGACCGATGCCTGCAAAAGCAAAAAATTTCGCGTCTTTGGGAAAATCGTCAGAAAGGTCGGGCAAAATCCGCGCATGCATGACGGGGCTGTAGGTTTTTGTGCCGATGCCCTGCACATCGCTGCTGCCGATCAGGATAATACCGTCAATGCGTTTCTCGGCGCTGTGCAATGTCTCGCGCAGAGGCCCTGCAGGAATGATCAAACCATTGCCGATACCAACAGCTCCGTCCATTACCAGAAAGGCCATGCTTGGCTTGACAGTCGGGTTCTGCAACCCGTCATCCATGATGATATGCGTGGCTTCAGCTTCGGCGGCTTTTATGCCCGCGGCGCGGTTGCGGCTGATCCATGTCGGCGCAATACGGGCCAGAAGCAATGCTTCATCTCCTACTTGAGATGCAATGTGGATGGTAGGATCAACACGCAGCGGACCGCAGACGCTGCCGCCATAGCCGCGTGTGACGAAAACAGGGTTGGCTTCCTGCTGTAGCAAAAAATTGGCTATAGCAATGCAGGTCGGTGTTTTACCCGCGCCGCCAGCGATGATATTGCCGATACAGATAACCGGAATTTTCGCCCTGTAAGCTCTGGTCAATAAGCGACGTAAAAACCCGCCCAGCCAAAAGAGTGCCGCCAGAGGCAATAGCGATTTTGCCTGCCAATTGGTCGGCTCAAACCAGAATTGTGGAGCTTTCATACTTTCCTCCGCGGCGGCATGTTCAGCCAGGGCCGCAACTCCACCATAATCTGGTCGAGGATATGGTGTTTTTCGTCGGCGAGGATGCGGGCGTTCTGCGCGTATTTGGCGCGTTCCTCGGCGCTATTCAATAATCGATTGAGCGAAAAGCTGAGTTCATTCGCATTCTGCAGTTGAAGCGCGGCCTGGTTGAGCATGAACTCATGCGTGATTTCAGAAAAATTTTGCATATGTGGGCCAAAGATAATGACGCAACCAAGCTGGGCGGGTTCAATAGGGTTATGTCCGCCGCCGGGGGCAACAAACGAATTGCCGATACAGGTAATAGGGCTGAGGCGATAAAATAGTCCCAGCTCGCCCATTGTGTCGGCCAGATATATTTGGGTGTAGGGTGTAATGTTCTGTTTTTGCGACCGTCGCACGAGTTGCAAATTTTGTGCAGAAATTTGTTTGGCGATTTCGTTGCCACGCACGGCATGGCGCGGAATGATAATCGTCAGCAGGTTCGGCCATTTCGTCATTAGGCTTTTATGCGCTGCTAGCGCCATTTCTTCTTCGCCGCGATGTGTCGATGCCATCACCCAGCACAGCCGTCCCGCCAGAGTTTGCTTTAACTGAGTGAGTTGTTCTTCGTCCGCGGGCAGGGGCTCTGCCGCATATTTTAAATTACCGATGCAACGTACCGGTTTTGCGCCAAGCGCTACAAAGCGAGAACGTTCCACTTCTGTCTGCGTCAGGCTCAGGGTAAAGGTACTCATGATCTCACGCGCCCAGCTTTTGAACCTGTACCAGTTGTGGAAAGATTTTTCCGACATGCGCCCGTTGAGCAGCACGACGGGGATCAGCCGGTTGCGCAAGCCTTCCAGCATATTGGGCCAAAGCTCGGACTCGATCCAGATCACAAAATCAGGTTTCCAGTGCTTGAGGAAAGCATCGACATAGGGCGCGCGGTCCACAGGTATATATTGGTGGATGATTTGCGGCGGCAGGCGGCCTTCTAGCATCCGGGCCGAAGTGACAGTGCCGGTGGTGACTAAAATATTGACCTCGGGATAGAGCGCGCGGATTTTCTCAATAAGGGTCAGAAGGGATGCAGCTTCGCCCACGCTGGCGGCATGGCACCAGACCAGATTGCCGTTGGGACGTGGTTTGGATGCGTGACCTAAACGTTCAGGAAAACGCTGCGAATCCTCACGGCCTTCACGCCGCCGCTTCGCCAGATAAAGGCTGATAACGGGCGCACCGAGATTGGTCAAAAGGCGGTAGAGAAACGAGAACATCGGCGCAGAATGCCATTACTTGAACAGCAATGCCAGTGCGTGCTGCCACCAGCGGCTGAGCCAGTGGCGCAGGCGTGTTATGCGCTTGATGGCCTCAGGCGTGGGGGCCTGTAGATGATTATAGAAATCAGCAGTGCAAGCCTGCCATGAAAAGCTTTCGGCAAAGGTTCTGGGCAATGCAGGATCATTGGGTAAAACCAGTGCGCGTTGCACAGCCTGATGAAGGTCGGCGTCAAGCACGGCAAATTTTTGTGTGGTGGGGTCACTAAAAACATCAACAGGGCCAGGCGCCGGGTAACTTGCGATACGTAAGCCCGCAGCGCAGGCTTCCAGTAAGACGAGGCCGAATGTATCGGTGGTTGAGGGAAAAACAAATAAATCACAGGCGGCATAGTGCCGCGCCAATATTTCGCCCGACATCGAACCCAGAAAATGCGCGTCTGGATATTCGGTGCGCAATAATTCCAGATCCGGCCCGTCGCCGATAACAACTTTGCTGCCGGGTGTTTTGAGACCCAGAAAAGCGCGAAGGTTTTTTTCTATCGCGACGCGCCCGACATAAAGTAAAACCGGGCGGGGTATGTTCTGATACGCTTCTATATTTTTGCCATAAGGTTGAAACAGCTTTGTATCAACGCCGCGCGACCAGCGCACGATGCGGCGGAATTTGCGTTTATGCAGCTCCGCCTCGATGGAAGGGGTCGCCACCATAATCGCGCTGCTGGGTGTATGAAAACGGCGCAATGCGGCGTAACTGAAAATCCGTACAAATCTGGAAAATATTTTGAGTACCCGCGCCGCCAGATATTCCGGAAAGCGTGTATGATACGATGTCGTGAAGGGCAGGCGGTGATAAAGGCACATATTCCGCGCCGCCCAGCCGAGTGGCCCTTCGGTAGCAATATGGATAAAATCAGGTTTGAATTCCTGTACTATTTTGTACAAACGCGGCCGCGCCAGAAATTCCAGCTTGATAGAAGGGTAAGACGGCGCCGCAAAAGTGCACCACCGCAGGGCATCGGGGCCCGCGATCAGGACATCATGTCCCATGCGGCGCAGCTCGCTTGATGTTTCTTCCAGCGTACGCACAACGCCGTTGATTTGCGGATACCACGCATCGCTGACAATAAGAATTTTTTTTGGCGATACTGTATTTAACAAAAGGACACCTGAAGTTTAAGCCGCCACGGTTTCGGCAGTGTCCATATTTTGATCGTTATAGTCGAGGGATTCATCGGCCTCTACCGCATCCAAAAGCATGTCACGCTGCTGCGCCCAATGGATGATGGAAAGATTGCCCTGCATGTCTTCAACCAAAGCGGTACAGGATTCGACCCAATCGCCATCATTGCAGTAGAGTACGTCACCTACCTTCCGCATTTCGGCATGATGGATATGGCCGCAGACAACACCGTCGACCTTACTATGCGCTGCGCGTTCGGAGATGAAATGTTCAAAGGTGCTGATGTGCGAAACGGCGTTTTTGACTTTGTGTTTCAGGTAAGCCGACAAAGACCAATAAGAATAGCCCAGAAAGCGGCGCACAAAATTCAGCAAAGTATTGAGTTTCAGTGTAAATTCGTAAGCCGCATCGCCCAGGTGTGCGAGCCATTTGGCGCAGCTCATGACCGCATCGAACTGATCGCCATGGAGGATCAATAAACGTTTGCCCTTGGCCGTTACGTGCACGATTTCGTTGGTGACGAAGACGCCGCCGAAATGCAGATCGCAGAAATTACGCGCGGCTTCGTCATGATTGCCGGGGACATAAAAAACTTTCGCGCCCTTTCGGGCGCGGCGCAAAATTTTTTGAATGACATCGTTATGTTTCTGGGGCCAGAACCATCGTTTACGCAGAGCCCAGCCATCGACAATATCGCCGACGAGGTACAGATAATCGGATTCCGTATGTTTCAGGAAGTCGAGCAGCAATTCGGCCTGACAGCCGCGTGTGCCCAAATGAATGTCGGAAATCCAGATTGTGCGAAAGTGAAGAACTTTTCCTGCGTGATCATTTGTCAAATGATCAGAGTAACCTGATTGTACAGGTTCCGGCGGCGGCGACTGCAGTGAGTGATGCAGCTTGCGGTAGTCGTCGGGCATGCAGATCCTTTCGAATCAATTGCAGGCAGACTCTACACTAAATCCCGGCGATTGTCATTCCTTCAACGCGCAAAGTAGGACTATCGACGCCGCGTAAAAATTCCAGATCATTCGCGGCGGTGAGGTTTAAAAACATGTCTTTCAGGTTGCTGGCGATTGTCATTTCACTAACCGGAAAAACGATCGTTCCGTTTTCGATCCAAAATCCGGCTGCCGCCTGACTGTAATCGCCGGTCACGCCGTTAACCCCCATTCCCATCAGCTCTGTGACATAAAAACCCTGTTTAATATCGCGAATGAGATCGGCTGGATTTAACGTGCCCGGTTCCATATAAAAATTACTGACCGAAGGTGTAGGTACGCCACCCGGCGAGCGCGAAGCATGGCCTGTGCTTTTCATTTTCAGCTGTCGCGCCGAACGCAAATCCAGCAACCATGTTGTGAGAACGCCTTCATCGATGATCTTGCGCTTTTGCGGAAGAAGGCCTTCGGCATCGAAGGGGCGCGACCGCAGGCCACCGACACGGAAAGGATCATCAATGATGTTGATGCCTTTGGTAAAAATTTGCTGGCCGAGCTTGTCTTTCAAAAAACTGGTGCCACGCGCGACACTTGTTCCTGAAATGGCGCCTGCTAGTTGTCCCAGTAAACTTCCGGCGATACGCGGCTCGAACACAACTGGGTAATGCCCGGTCGGCATTTTACGCGCGCCAAGACGGCGAACTGTGCGCTCTGCTGCGTGTTTGCCGATACTTGCCGCACTTGGCATGTCTGCGGCAAAGACGCGGCTGGCAAAATCATAATCGCGTTCCATTGCCGTGCCGTCGCCCGCAAGCACCGAAGCGCTGAGGCTGTAATTGGTGCGACGATAGGTCCCGGTGAAGCCATTGCTGGCAGCCAGCGTAATTTCGGATTTACTAGCTCCAGCGTCGCCGCCTTCGGAATTGGTTACGCCTTTGACGGCGAGCGCCGCTTCTTCGGCCTCGCGGGCTTGCGCGATAAGGTCTTCGGCAGTGGGATCTTCGTCGTCAGCCAAAACCAGCTTCGGCCAATCTTTGGTGATTTCGGTGGGATCGGCGAGGCCACAAAGATTATCTTCCGGCGCAGCCTTGGCCATGGCGACGGCACGTTCCACCAATTCTTTCAATGCTTGCGGTTTTCGGTCCGTTGCAGAAACCATTGCCTGCTTTTTGCCGACAAAAACCCGTAAACCGAGATCACCTGATTCGGCGCGCTCTAAAGTTTCGACCTTGCCAAGCCTGTACCCTACCGAAAGGGCTGTTGCGTCAATCAACATGGCATCGGCAGCACCAGCGCCCGCCTTACATGCGTTTTTTACCAGATCATTGAGGAGGGAAGCGGCATCCGTCATTTTTGACTCTAACTTAAGGGGCGGGGCGCTATGCATAACCCCCACATCACCAACTGAACAGGGCTATTTTGCGACTTGAACGAAATCTTTGCCAGCGGTAAGCGAAGGGTCTATATAGTGCACCTACAAATAACCCCGTTTTTTCTCATCCGTGCCGGAGTGAAATCGTGTCCGTTGTCTCAAGACATATAAATATTGCCAGATTTGCCCTGATTTTGGCTCTCAGCCTTGTTCTTTCCAGCCTGTTTGCTGTGCCGTCATGGGCTGATGGCATCCCCCATGCCTGGGGCATCAATCTGCAGGATCCCGGCTCGCCCATCGAAAGTCGTATTCATGGGTTCCATGATATGTTGCTCTGGATCATCATACTCATCAGCATTTTTGTTCTTGGGCTGCTGGTCTGGGTCATGGTGCGATACAATAAATGGACCAACCCGACGCCAACGACGACAGCGCATAATGTGAAGCTGGAAATTATCTGGACGCTGCTGCCTTGCCTTGTTCTGATCGGCATCGCTTTGTATTCGTTCCCTTTGCTTTACTACACGGACCGCACGCCGGATAAATATGACATGACCGTCAAGGTCACCGGCCACCAATGGTATTGGTCATATGAATATCCGGATAACGGTAATCTGAGCTTTGATAGCCACGCTATCTGGGATTCATCGGATGTTACGCAGGATCAAGCCAATAAGCTGATCGCAGAGGCTTCACCCGGCTGGCTGATCAAGGGCGAGCCGCAGCGCATGCTGGAAGTTGATAACCGCGTTGTTCTCCCGGTTGGTTCTGTCGTTCGTGTTCAGGTCGCAGGCAGCGATGTTGAGCATTCATGGTTTGTGCCGTCGCTTGGTGTTAACCGCATGTCAGTGCCGGGCCATCTGACCGAGGTTTGGATCAAGCTTGATCGCGAAGGCATTTTCTACGGCCAATGCTCGATGATTTGTGGCAATGGCCACGGTTATATGCCAATTGTTATCGAAGGCGTAGCGCCGGATAAATTCGCGGCATGGGTTCAATCGAAGAAATCTTCGGTAGGCCAGTTGAATACGCCGTCGCATTTCGCCGCGGCCCAGTAATTCCAGAATTTCAATCAGGGAATAGAAGATCATGACATCGACACATTACGAAGCCGCCTCTCATTCTGACGATCACGCACATGACCATAAGCCCGGTTTCTTTATGCGCTGGTTCTGCTCGACCAACCACAAGGATATCGGCACGCTCTATCTTCTGTTCTCGGTTGTCGCAGGGCTCATCGGCGGCGCTTTCTCGGTCTGGATGCGTCTGGAACTAAAAGATCCAGGCATGCAGTATTTCGTCAATGGCCAGCAATGGAACGTGATCATCACGGCCCATGGCCTGATCATGGTTTTCTTTACCGTTATGCCTGCGCTAATCGGCGGGTTCGGTAACTGGTTTATCCCCCTGATGATCGGCGCGCCGGATATGGCCTTCCCGCGTTTGAATAATATCAGCTTCTGGCTGCTTATTCCCTCATTTGCTTTATTGCTAGGCTCAGCTTTTGTTGGCCCCGGCGCAGGTACGGGCTGGACGATCTACCCGCCATTATCGAGTGCTCTCGGACATCCCGGTGCTTCGGTGGATATGGCGATTTTCTCACTGCATCTGGCGGGCGCTTCATCCATTCTTGGCGCATTGAATTTCATCACTACGATTTTCAATATGCGCGCTCCCGGCATGACGCTCCACAAGATGCCGTTATTCATTTGGGGCATGCTCGTCACCGCATTCCTGCTGTTACTTGCCGTTCCGGTTTTGGGTGGTGCGATCACCATGTTGCTGACCGACCGCAACTTCGGCACCAGCTTCTTTGATCCTGCAGGTGGCGGCGATCCGTTGCTGTTCCAGCATCTGTTCTGGTTCTTCGGCCATCCCGAAGTTTACATCATGATCTTGCCTGCCTTCGGCATCATCAGCCAGATCGTCTCGACCTTCTGCAAGAAGCCGATCTTCGGTTATCTCGGCATGGCTTATGCGATGGTTGCCATCGGCGTGATCGGCTTCGTCGTTTGGGCTCACCATATGTATACGGTTGGCCTTGATGTGAATACTCGTGCCTATTTCACCGCAGCGACGATGATCATCGCTGTGCCTACCGGCGTTAAGATTTTCTCATGGATCGCGACGATGTGGGGCGGCTCTATGGAATTCAAAACGCCGATGCTATGGGCGCTTGGTTTTATCTTCCTGTTCACCGTCGGTGGTGTGACCGGTGTGGTTCTGTCGAATGCCGGAATGGATATCGCCGTCCACGACACTTATTATGTTGTGGCGCATTTCCATTACGTCCTGTCGCTTGGCGCCGTGTTCGGTATCTTCGCCGGCTTTTATTACTGGATCGGCAAAATGTCGGGCCGCACCTATCCGGAATGGGCAGGCAAGCTGCATTTCTGGCTGACTTTCATCGGTGTGAACTTCACCTTTTTCCCGATGCATTTTCTGGGGCTGCAAGGCATGCCGCGCCGCATCCCGGATTATCCTGATGCGTTCCACGGCTGGAACATGATCGCCACTTACGGCGCTATGTTGAGCTACGCCGCAGCAATATGGTTCGTCTTTGTTGCGATCTACACCATTTTCTGGGGCAAGAAAGTTGGAGCCAATTATTGGGGCGAAGGCGCCAATACTCTGGAATGGACCCAGTCATCGCCACCGGCATTTCACACTTTTGAAACTTTGCCGCGCGTTGACTAAGAAAAACTGGGCAAGACCAAAAGATGAAAGACGTTGCTTCCACTTTAGCTGCCGAGCCGTTGATACTGGACTATGCCAGTGTCGGCCCGCGTGTGGGCGACTATATTGAGCTACTGAAACCGCGCGTTATGTCTCTGGTGGTGTTCAGCGGTTTTGTGGGCTTAATGGTGGCCCCCGGGCATATTCATCCGCTGCTTGGTTTCGTTACAATCCTTTGTATTGCTCTGTCTGCTGGCGGCAGCGCCGCAGTTAATATGTGGTATGACCGCGATATCGATAGGGTAATGGTGCGGACGCAGCGCCGTCCTCTGCCGCAGGGAAGGGTGGACCCGCAGGCGGCTCTGGAATTCGGCGGCGCGATGATTTTTGGCTCCGTCGCTTTGATGTGGCTGGCGATTGGCGGTCTGGCTGCATGTTTACTTGCCTTTGCCGCTGGCTTTTATGTCTTCGTTTATACTATGTGGCTGAAACGTCGTACGCCGCAGAATATTGTTATTGGCGGCGCAGCAGGTGCATTCCCGCCGATGATAGCGTGGGCTGCTGTGACTGGGAATGTGGCCTTGCCTGCCGTTGTGCTGTTCCTGATTATCTTTTTCTGGACGCCGCCGCATTTTTGGGCACTGGCGCTATACCGCAATGATGATTACACCCGCGCCGGCGTGCCGATGCTGCCTGTTATCCGTGGCGAGCGCCGCACGAAGATCGAGATGCTGGTCTATACGCTGATTTTGTTCCCACTTAGCCTAGCTCCGGCTTTCCTTGGCATCGGCGGCATGGTTTATTTGATCGGTGCTTCTATTCTCAGCAGCCTGTTCGTTATTTGCGCCGTGCGCGTGTTGAGGGATAAAACGCATCGCTCGGCAAAACAGATGTTTCTCTATTCTCTTTTTTACCTGACGGCACTTTTGTCGTTGCTGCTGGTAGAACAAGCCTTAAAGGTCTGGGCATGAGTGAGCCAAACCAAATCCCTGTTAGTACTGAGCGTAGACGTCGTCAGCGCACGCGTAATCTCGCATTGTTTTTTGTGCTTTTGGCCTTTGTCGTTTTGGTATACGGCATAACGATCACTAAAATAAAACTGGGTTACGGGTCGTGAAGCGCGCCCATACCAAAAATAAAAATCAGCGTCTGCTGATCGTACTTGTTGCCTTTGTTGGGCTGATGGTTGGCGCTGCTTATGCCTCCGTTCCCCTGTACAGTCTTTTTTGCAAGGCGACAGGTTTTGGTGGCACGACGCAAGTCTCGCAGACTGTTCAACCTGTCGCATCTATTGATACCAAAGAACGCCGCATCACCGTCTCGTTCGACAGCAATGTCGATCCGGCACTCCCTTGGGAATTCACGCCGGAAGTTAAGAATGTCAGTGTCAAGATTGGCGAGCCTGTATTGGTTAAGTACAGGGCCATCAATCGCGGGACCGAGTCGGTGGTGGGGACTGCCACATACAATGTGCAGCCGGATAAAGCAGGGGCCTATTTCTTTAAAACACAGTGTTTTTGCTTCACAAAACAGATGTTAAAGCCCGGCGAAACGGCTGAAATGCCGGTGGAATTTTATATCGATGCCTCTATGGCGGATGACCGCAGCATGGATGATGTACAAAACATTACTTTGTCCTATACATTCTTTCGCGCTAAGGATCAGTCCAAGGCGCATCTCAAGCAGGCCAACATTTCCACTAAATCACCGTCTAACCCTCAAGAGTAATGATCATGAGCGAACATCACGATACCGTGCAATATAGCGATAGCGGCATTGCCCAACCTTACCATCTGGTGCGTCCTTCCATCTGGCCGTTTATCGGCGCGATGGTTGCGGGCCTGATGACCGGCGGCATGGTTTTGTTCATGCACAAGGATAAAATCGGTTCCATCGATCTGGGCGCTGGCTGGCCCGTTATCGGTTTGGTCGGCGTTTTGGCAGTTATGTTCGCCTGGTGGCGGACCATCATTCATGAATCATCTGTCGAGCATGCGCATTCGCCGATCGTCAAAATCGGCCTGCGCTATGGCATGGCTTTGTTCATCGCTTCGGAAGTGATGTTCTTCTCCGCTTTCTTCTGGGCTTATTTTAGCGCGGCACTATACCCGCCGGAGGCTTTGGGTGGCATATGGCCTCCTGCCAATATCAAAACTTTCAATCCTTTTGATATGCCCTTCATCATGACACTGATCCTGCTGCTGTCCGGCACGACGGTCACATGGGCGCATCATGCCGTTCTGGAAAATGATCAGAAATCCTTGATCAAAGCGCTGGCGATCACGGTTGCTCTTGGCTTCAGTTTCTCCTGCTGCCAGTTTTTCGAATATCATCACGCCCAGTTTGGCCTCAAGAGCGGCATGTTCGGCGCTACTTTCTTTATGGCAACAGGCTTCCATGGTTTGCATGTCATCATCGGAACCATCTTTTTGGCGGTTTGCCTGTGGCGCGCGAAGAAGGGCCATTTCACACCGCAAAGCCATTTCGGTCTGGAAGCGGCCGCCTGGTACTGGCATTTCGTTGACGTTGTCTGGCTGTTCCTGTTTATCTCGATCTACTGGTACGGCTCGAAATAATTTTCATGCAGCTGCGTGAGCTTCGGCTGGGCAGGGGTGTTTTTATCCTTCGCCTGTGGCCCACCGTGCTCACCGCGCTTATGCTAGTGGTATTGCTCGGCCTTGGCACATGGCAGGTACAGCGGCTGCAATGGAAAGAAAACCTCATTGCCACTATCGAGGTGCGGACACATGAAGCGCCCATCAATGTGGTGAATATTTCTGACCCCAAAGTTGCCGACTACCGTTCTGCCGAAGCTAGCGGCATTTTCCAACATGATCATGAATTTTATATGACCGCGATATCGCTATCCGGTGAGGGTGGTTATCATGTGTTAACCCCGCTGCAACTTGATAATGGGCAATATCTTTTGGTGGATCGCGGCTGGATTCCCTATGATCTCAAGGGATCTGGAAAATATTTTCAACAAGCAGGTTCTGTAACTGTCAAAGGGTTGCTGCGTATCCCTACATTGGGCTGGATGACACCAAAGCAAGATTATGTCAAAGGTACTTGGTACGGTATCGACCTGCAGGCCATGGCCGATAGTGTTGGTATCTCCGCTTTCATGCCATTTGTGCTGCAGGTGGATAATACGCCTAACCCCGGCGGCTACCCCGTGGGTGGTCAGACGCGTATAACCCTGCCCAACAATCACCTTATTTACGCCATTACATGGTATAGTCTGGCGCTGGTGCTATTGGTTATCTATGGCGTCTCTGGCTATCGTAAAGTATCTGAATTATGACTATTTTTTATCAAAGCACGCGTGGAAAAGCGCCGGAACTTGATCTGCGCGGCGTTACGCTGACGGGTCTCGCGTCGGACGGCGGGCTCTATGTGCCAAAAAACTGGCCAGAATTTTCGGTCGCTGAAATTCTGGCGATGAAAGATCAGACTTATCTGCAAACGGCGTTGCAGGTGCTGAAGCCTTTTGTGACGCCCGCCATTCCCGAAGTGGATTTAAAGCGTCTGCTGCAGCAAGCCTATGCGACTTTTACGGACCCAGCCATCACACCGCTGAAGCAACTGGATGATCGCCATTGGGTGCTGGAACTTTTTCACGGACCGACTTTGGCGTTCAAAGATGTGGCGATGCAGTTACTGGGGCACATTTTCGAATATTTCCTCAATCAAGGTGGCGAGCGCATGACGGTGATCGGCGCGACGTCGGGTGATACGGGCTCTGCCGCCATCGCGGCGCTTGCCGGCCGAAGAAATATAGACGTGTTTATTCTCTATCCCAATAAGGGGCCAAGCGATATTCAGCGCAAGCAGATGACATGCGTGGATGCGCAGAATGTGCATGCTGTAGCTATCGAAGGTAGCTTTGATGATTGTCAGGCGATTGTGAAGGCGATGTTTAATGACGAAAGACTGCGCACAAAATACAGCTTGTCGGCGGTCAACTCCATCAACTGGCTACGTATATTGGCGCAGATGGTCTATTATTTTGTAGCGGCCGCCAAAGTCGGCGCAGGCAAGCCCGTCAGCTTTGTCGTGCCGACAGGTAATTTCGGTAATATCTATGCGGCCTACGGTGCGATGAAATGTGGCGTGCCGGTTTCCAAACTGGCGGTGGCTAGCAACCGCAATGATATTCTGACACGGTTTTTTAATTCGGGCCTGATGAAACCGGACGGCGTTCATTCTACATTGAGTCCCAGTATGGATATCCAGATCAGCAGTAATTTTGAGCGGTTATTGTTCGATTTGTGCCAACGTAACGGCGCCAAGGTTGAAGCACTTATGAACGACTTAAAAAACGAAAATGAATTTAAAGTGGCGCCCGTGCAGCTCGGCGATGCGCGGCAGATTTTTACGGCGGCCTGCGCCGATGATGCCCTGACATTAAAGACAATACAGGATGTGTATGCTGAAAGTGGCTATATTCTAGACCCGCATTCTGCCGTTGGTGTTGCTGCTTCGAGAATTCTGGAGCGCGAGTTGCCGGACCCGGTGATCAGTCTTGCCTGCGCGCATCCGGCAAAATTTCCTGATACAATCAGGCGTGCGATTGGTGTGACGCCTGAAGTGCCGCCACAAGTTGCCGCCTTAATGCAAAAGCCGGAGCGCACGACGTTGTTACCGGCAACGATCCAGGCCGTTGAACAATTTATGTCGGAAAGAGTTTCTTTATGACCATCAAAATCACAACACTTGATAACGGCCTGCGCGTCGCCACCGATACGATGAACGAGGCGGAAAGTGTTGTTGTTGGCGCTTGGGTCGGCGTTGGCACCCGGCATGAGCCGTGGAGCGCCAACGGCGTTGCGCATCTGGTCGAGCATATGATGTTCAAGGGCACGAAAAAACGTACGTCCTATGCGATCTCCGCCGAGATCGAAAAAGACGGCGGCATGATGAATGCGCATACGACGCGCGAGGAAACCGCCTATTACGCGCGCGTGTTGCCGGAAAATGCCGAGCTTGCCTGCGATATCATCGCCGATATGTTGCAGCATTCCGTTTTTCAGCCCAAGGAGTTGGAGCGCGAAAAGAAAGTTATCATTCAGGAAATTGGTCGCGATCTAGATTCGCCGGAAGATCATATTTTTGATGTGATGCATCAGACAGCCTTTCCGCGTCAGAAAATCGGGCGCTCGATTTTAGGTTCCGCCATAGTGATTGAAAATTTGCCGCGCAAGGCCGTCGCCGAGTATGTAAAAAATTATTATCACGCTGGGAACATGATCTTGGTTGGCGCTGGCAAACTGGAACACCGTGCTTTTGTTGAGATGGTCCAAAAACGCTTTGGCAGAATGCCGCGTGGCAAGGCGCCGAAACAGGATAAAGCGCGTATCGCCAGCGGTTCTAAACTTTTGCCGAAACCAACGGAACAGCTTCACCTTATCCTTGGTTTTGCAGGACCGGGTTTTAATCGTCGCGAAATTTATCCGACGCAGCTGCTTTCCATTTTGCTTGGCGGCAGTTCGTCATCGCGCCTGTTTCAGAAAATTCGTGAAAAGCGCGGATTGGTATACACGATCAGCTCCGGCCATATGGCTTTCAGCGATGCTGGTTTGTTTCAGGTTTATGCCGGGACTGACCCGGGCAGGGTGCAGGAGTTGATACCTGTGGTTTGCAATGAATTGCGGGATGTGACACATAATATCGCACCCGGTGAGTTGGCGCGTGCCAAGGCTCAGTGCCGCGCTGATATGCGTATGGGACAAGAAAGCGTGATGCGTCGTGCCGAAGTGCTGGGGCATCAGATGCTAGCTTTTAACCGACCGATCGCGATTGACGAAATTCTCAAGAAATTGATGGCCGTAACTAAGGAAGACGTCGAAGGCATGGCCAAGAAACTGATCAGGCGCAAGCCTATCGTGACGGCATTAGGGCCACTCGATAATCTGGAAGAATATAAGAAAATCGCCGAACGACTGGTGGCCTAACCCTAGGGCGACGGAATCTATGTGGAATTGGTTTAGTTCCTTTTTTCATAACCGCCCTTCGGGGCCGAAGCCGCCCCTAAATACGCAGTTGATGGGGCCGCAGGTCATTTTGCGTGTAGGCGACCCCACGGATTGGCGTAACTGGCGCACCATGCGCGATATGAGCCGGAGTTTTTTGACACCGTGGGAGCCGAGCTGGCCACAGAATGGCCTGAGCTATGGTTTTTTTTGCGGTATGTTGCGGCGGCATTGGCGAGAATGGCGTCAGGGCAAAGGCTATACTTTTCTTATTTTTCTGCATGGTGACGGGAATGGTTGCGGCAATCTGATCGGCGGCATTTCCCTAACCGATGTTCAGCGCGGTATCGCGCAAAAAGGAACCTTGGGTTACTGGATCGGTCAGCCCTATGCGGGGCAGGGGCTTATGACCGAAGCTGCGAGTCTTTTGTGCGATTTTGCCCTTGAGACATTGCGTCTGCACCGTCTGGAGGCTGGTTGTCTGCCCAAAAATGAGGCGAGCAAGAAATTATTGCAGCGTTTGGGGTTTGAACAGGAAGGATTTGCTAAAGCCTATCTGCAGATTAATGGCAAATGGGAAGATCATTTGCTGTGGGGAAGGACTGCGCTTCCGCCACAGCAACATGACAAGCTCCACTCACTTCACTAGTTAATGTAGTACATAACCTTTGCTTTGGATGCGGGCGCGGACATTGCTTAGAACGGAAGCCAGCAGTTCTGCATCTTTGGCATAATCAAGCGCCACTTCATCAGTGCGAACGATATGGGTGCCATTTTCCGATATTTTAAAACGTAGCTTGCCATCAAAGTCCCAGATTTTGACTTCGCAGGACAGTGGCAGAAAAGCGCTCTGCACACTGGCTATGATTTGGTCATGGGTTAGCATAAGGAAACTCCTTGCGTTACAGATTATGGCCCAAAGGTAAGAGCGATTAGTCCGTTTTAATGCAATCGATGTGCCAAAAGACCGATTATTCGCCGCTATCGCCCGAAGTTTCCGGCGTGCCGATCATGGCGTCAGCAACCAATCCGGCGTTGCCGCGGATCTTGTTTTCAATGGCGGCAGCCATTTCCGGATTGTCACGCAGGAACTGCTTGGCGTTTTCGCGACCCTGCCCGATGCGTTGCCCGTCATAGGAGAACCAGGCACCTGACTTCTCAACCACGCCAGCCTGCGATCCCAGATCGATCAACTCGCCCATCTTGGAAATGCCTTCGCCGTACATGATGTCAAACTCCACGACACGGAAGGGGGGTGCCATTTTATTTTTAACGACTTTGACGCGGGTCTGGTTGCCCACCACGGTTTCCCTGTCCTTGATGGCGCCGATGCGGCGGATATCGAGACGGACGGAAGCATAAAATTTCAACGCATTACCACCGGTTGTTGTTTCGGGGTTGCCGAACATCACGCCGATCTTCATACGGATCTGATTGATGAAGATAACCATGCAGTTGGAGCGGGAGATGGAGCCGGTGAGTTTGCGCAGCGCCTGGCTCATCAACCTTGCTTGCAGGCCCATATGACTGTCACCCATTTCGCCTTCTAACTCAGCACGTGGCACGAGGGCTGCAACAGAGTCCACGACCAGCACGTCAATAGCGCCGGAACGTACAAGCGTATCTGCGATTTCCAGAGCTTGTTCACCAGCATCAGGTTGGGAGATTAGAAGCTCATCAATGTTGACACCGAGTTTGCGAGCATAACCGGGATCCAGCGCATGTTCGGCATCGACAAAGGCACATGTGCCGCCACTTTTCTGGGCTTGAGCAATGACATGCAAAGCGAGTGTTGTTTTGCCCGAACTTTCAGGGCCATAAATTTCGATGATACGGCCTTTGGGCAGGCCGCCAATGCCAAGCGCGATATCAAGGCCGAGCGAGCCGGTTGAAACTGTTTCAATTTCGACGCTTTCACCGCCTGTGCCCAGTTTCATGACTGAACCTTTACCAAAGGCGCGTTCGATCTGGCTCAGCGCTGCTTCAAGCGCCTTCTGGCGGTCGGAGCCACCTTCTTTATCCTTGCTGTTATCTTTCATGTCTTTGGAAACAACTTGCAGATTGGCGTTGCGCGGTGTGCTCATGATGAACTCCTTAGAGGGTTTAGCAAGGACAGAAGGCAGGTAACAGATCGACTTTGTTTATGGTTTGTTCTCATACACCCAAACTCAGGCGGCTTGCAAGTTCTATTTTTGTTCTTCTGAGAAAAATCTTATAAGTAATTGATATTGTATATTATTTTGCAGTCATTACGGCCCAGGGGGTTGGACCGTCGCGATTCTCCCAATTTATAATCAGGCTCTCAAACGGATCGACATAAGCAGTGCCGGTGAATGGGCTGAAATCAAACAATGTTGCGCTGTTAGTGATAAAAGTAATGTCATGGGTGGCTGCGAAACGGTCCGTGATTGCTTTCGACAAAGTAGAATCCAGTACATCATGCAATTCGACGAGAATATCCATTTTCTGCAGGGCCGGATAAAGCACAGGATCAAGCAAGGTTTTTTCGCCGCCTTCAATATCCATCAGGACAAAAGTTTTTTGACCGGCGTAATTGGCAAAATCTCCACCCTCAAATAAGCCGCTTACCTTGACGCGATTATCAACTTGATTAAGCGCTGCCATGTCGCGGCAACGTTGCTGCTCTACCTCACTGATATCGAAAGCACGAACGGTGGTGTTTAGCATGCGCAGGGCAAGGCCAGTTGCGTAATAACCAAAAGCGCAGCCGATATTCAGGATAGTTTGATAGGGCGTAGTGATAATTTTCTCGAAGGAGGCATGCAGTTCATGTTCATAACTGCCGGTCAGATAGGGGCCAAAAATGCCGCTCATTGCCGCTGGCGTCAGTTTCATCCCTTTAAAAGGTCCGGCATAGACGGCATTGCCAATCGTATTGCCAAGAAGCTGGGCAAGCGCCATTGCCTTCAGATGCGCGATATTTATCCATAGATGGCGGATTTGGGTTTCCGGAGGTTCATCACTGCCAAGAATCGACTGCGTGAACTTCAACAATATTTCTGCATGTTGAGGATGAAATTTCATAAACGCGAATCCAGTCTCGTTTTCAGGCTGCAGCAGACGTTGACATGATTTAAGCGGGGCGTCTAGGCTTGGCTGGTAAACACTAAGGTGCTCTATGGAAAAGAATAAGCCCGCCCCACATAAACAAGTCAAAGTCAAAGCCGAAAAAGAATTGATCGAGGCGCTGTTGTCTTTGCGTGATGCGGATGAATGTCGCCGGTTTCTACGCGACCTGTGCACGCCTAAGGAAATTGCCGATCTGGCGGACCGCTGGCTGGTGGCGCGGCTGCTGGAAGAAGGCAAGCATTCCTACCGCGACCTTCACACCCTGACGGGTGTCAGTGTCACGACCATCGGACGCGTCGCGCGTTTCCTGCAGCAGGAAAATTTTCAGGGCTACCGGCTGGTTATCGATCGGATGAAGTCGGGGAAGTAATCGCGCGCACATCGGCTTTGCGCTTCATCATTTTGCCGAGCGACCAGCTCATTGCACAGGCAATCTCAACTTCTGATGCCGTGCGGGTGGATTGAATGTCACGGCGGCTGCGCCAGATATCCGGCAAGCCTTTAAAGGCGGCGATGGTACCTTTCCACCGTGCCGGGAATGTAGGGCGATGACAGAGCAGCATCAGGTTGCCGAGAATATGAAGCGGCAAGAATGGCCACAGCAAAAGTCCCGGCATATTTTTGATATAGATCCAGATGCGGTTGCGCGTGCCGTGAAAAATCGAAAAAGGGCTGGAGACGCCGGTGATGGCGGAGCCCTCATGCTGCACGATGGCGCTCGGCACCTGAATTGTGTGATGGCCAATTAATCTTGCGCGGAAAGCGAGATCGACATCCTCGCAATAACAAAATAAACGCTCGTCAAAGCCACCCAGTTTTTGGAATAGGTCAGCGCGGTAGAGCGAAGCGGCAGCGCAGGGGGCGAAGACGGTGCCTTCTGCAGGCAGGCTGGATACCGGCCAGCCAATGCCGCCGCGCCATGGGAATCCAGCAAAGTTATAACAATCGCCGCAGCCATCCAGTATCTCAGGCTTATGATAATTAATCTGGGTCGAGCCAAACAGGCTGCCATCCGGATAGCGTTTGGTGGCATCTATCAGGCGGGCCAGCCAATCAGGATTGGGATAGGCATCGGGATTGAGCAGCGCAAGCCACTGCCCTTTAGCCTTCTTTGCGGCCAGATTATTGCCAGCTGCAAAACCAAGGTTAGTAGGAGATTTAATCAGCTGGAACCGGGTATCGGGCAGGGCGGTGGTTTCCGATCCGTCGGTGGAAGCGTTATCGATAACTATCGCCTCGAAATCAGCAAAACTCTGCGCGGCCAGATGCTTCAGACAGCGTTTCAACCGGTCGCCGCTGTTATAATTAATGATAAGAACGGAAATGAGCATCGACACAGGCGGTCCAGAAGAAACGTGACAAAGGCTTGTGACCCACCCTATAAAAATAGTTCAGATAATCATAGCCTAAAACCGATGAAACGATTGCTAAAAATAGTGTGGCGCTGTCAGCCCGTCAAATTACGGCAGTGGGAACGCGCCGTCGTTACCCTCTTTCTGACACGTAAAGTTGATCCTGAACGTCAAATTTTACCCGGCAATGTTGTCGTGGCTGGTTTCTTCGGCACGGCTTCCGGCATTGCCACAATCGCACGGCACATGTTGCGACAGTTCAATGACAACCATATTCCGGCACTTGCTGCCAATCTTAGCCATCTGGCAACAACGGATATAGAGGCAGGGCCGCTATGGCCTGAGAATGCAGGTACTGACGGTGCTGTTATTTTTAACGCCAACCCGGATATGATGAGCATCGCCATGGCCGCTATTGGCTGGGCGCGTTTGCGCACGCGCCGTATCATAGCCATATGGGCGTGGGAACTGGAAACAGTGCCTTCAGGCTGGATCACCGCCATGCGCGCCGTCGACGAAGTCTGGGTGCCGAGCAAGTTCATCGCCGATGCCTTGAAGCGCGCCGCACCAGAAAAGCCGGTTTATGTCGTGCCGCCGCCGATGGATGTTGCAGCAATGCCAACGGCGCCTCGTCAAGATCCCTTGCCGCAATTCGCCGGTCGACCCGTTGTGTTCTTTATGTATGATGTCAATTCGGTGCATGCGCGGAAAAATCCGGAAGCGGTGATCGAGGCTTTTCGCCGTGCGACGCTGAATGATTCCACTCCGCTTCTGGTTTTGAAAATCAGCAACGACCATGTCTGGCCGGAGAGTTATGAGCGCGTGCAAAAAGCGATTGCGGATATAGCCAATGTCCATATCATCCGTGAGAAACTGCCGTATGAAACGGTAAAGGATTTGCTGGCGCGGGCCGATATTGTGTTGTCGCTGCATCGCTCGGAGGGTTTCGGTTTTCTGATGGCCGAAGCGATGGCTGCCGCCAAGCCGGTGATCGCCACGGGCTGGTCCGCCAATACTGGTTTTATGACCAGGGAATGCAGCGTGCTGATCGATTATAAACTTGTGCCCATCTCTGATCCGCAACATGTTTATGATAGCTATAAGGCTGTGTGGGCTGAGCCGGATATAGCGCAGGCGGCATCGGAATTGCGTCGGTTGCTGGATGATCCCGCAGAACGTAAGCGGCTGGGGCAGGCAGCGCGCAACCATATTATGTCTTATATGTCGGCGCAGAATGGGCTGAAAAATTTGCCGCAAAGTTTTTGGAATGTAGTGAAAACCCAAGAATAACAATACGAAATATCGTTAACGAATAAGATTGTGTAGGGCTGGCGCAAAAACGAATGCTGGGCTAGGATTTCTCATATTTCGTAAGTTATTTATTGGAGAGATGCGATGCAAAAATTTTTATTACCGCATGTGGCCCTCATGATGGGGCTGACGGCGCTGCCGATGCAAAGTAATGCCAGTGTTGGACGGTCACCTGTTGTGCCCGCTTCTGATTACGAAGGCATCGTTGCTAGGGATACAATACCCCAGTGTATTCTTCGACCAGATGGAACTTTCATGACGGATGCCAACTTGAATTTGTCCGATGGCAGTAAATTCCTTATTCACACAGATGGCGTTTCAGGAAATTTTACCGGTTATGCCGTGTTGGATTTTTTAACTCGCCCGAGAATGATAAAGACCATGGTTTCTGATGATGTCGGTGGAGATGAAAGAGACGTTGTGACTTTAGTTGCAGGTATTGGGGCTAAAGACCAACGGGAGTGTGCTATTACCGCAGAAAGAATGGGGGTAGTGAAAACTCGGCCTGTGCCTACTAAGATTACAACATCTGGTTTAGGGCTTCATTAAACCTAAACCGCCTTCGTTGCTTCCAACAGCCAAGGCACGGTCGCAGCATCGACCAGAGGACGCACACTCTCGCGGACACGGGTATGGTAGTTATTCAGCCACGCGCGTTCATCATTGGTTAGCATCGCAACGTCAATCAGGCGGCGGTCGATGGGGACAAGGGTCAGCGTCTCGAAACCCAGCATCTTGCGGTCCGCGGTAGTCAGCTCGGCGAATTCAACGACCGCCTGCAGATTTTCGATGCGGATGCCGTACTGGCCCGCCTGATAATAACCGGGTTCATTCGAGACAACCATGCCGGGTTTTAGCGGCACCTTGTTGCGTTTAGAGATTCCCTGCGGACCTTCGTGGACGCCGAGATAATTGCCAACGCCGTGGCCTGTACCGTGATTGTAATCAAGGCCGATAGCCCATAAATGTTGCCGCGCGAGCGCATCCAGCTCCGCCCCTGTTGTGCCTTCTGGAAAACGGATAGCGGCGAGCGCGATATGGCCCTTCAGCACGCGCGTGAATCTGTCGCGCATTTCGGCAGTTGGCGCGCCGACCGCAATTGTGCGGGTGACATCAGTAGTACCGTCCAGATATTGCCCGCCGCTGTCGAGCAGGAACAACTGCCCTGGCTCCAGCTTGCGGTTACTAACCGTTGTTGCGCGGTAATGCACAATGGCGCCGTGACCGCCGGCTCCGGCAATGGTATCGAAGCTTGGGCCGCGGTAAAGATTGTTGGCGCTGCGAAATTCACTGAGCTTTTCTTCGGCGCTGAGTTCGGTGACAGTTCCGGTGATGAGTTCTTTTTCCAGCCACGCGAAAAATTTGCTGAGGGCCGCACCGTCGCGGCGATGAGCTGAGCGCATGCCTTCCAGCTCGGTCCCGTTTTTGCAAGCCTTGGGCAGGATACAGGGATCATCGCCAAGGCTCAGCTTGGCCCCCGCCATTTTGAGCCGATCAATAATGGCGCTGGCGGCCTCGGCCGCATCGATACGCACCGGCATTTCTTCCTTGCCGAGTTGATCGAGCGCATGTGGAAACTGGCCGGGATCTTCAATTCTAACCTGTGATCCAAGCTGTTGTTCTAGGTCGGGTGTGATTTTGGCGCGCGCTACGAACCATTTTATTTTGCCGGTCGCGTAAAGAATGGCAAAGCTCAGCGGTAGCGGCGTATTGGGAACATCATTACCGCGAACGTTCAGCAGCCACGCGATGGAAGCGGGATCAGTGATAACCGCCGCACTCAAATTCTGCTTTTTTAACTCTTCGGCGAGATTGGTGCGCTTGTCAGCGGCGCTTTTGCCGGAATAGATCAACTCATAGGCATGGATAGGCTGCATCGGCGGTGCGGGACGGTCATACCAGATTGTATCGACAAAATTTTTATCAGCCGCGATAAGTTCCGCGCCGTTTTTTGCCAAGCTCTTTTTTAGCCGGTCTATGCTATCTGCCGTATGCAGCCACGGGTCATAGGCAATCTTCATGCCTTTACCGGCATTTTCTTCCAGCCATTTGGAAGAAGGTTTGATGCTGCTGTCGAAAACCGCGTATAGGTCTGGCGGCACTTGTTGCGTTGCCTGTAATGTGTAGCGGCCATCCGTGAAGAAAGCGGCTTTATCCTTTAGGACAGTGATAAATCCGGCCGATCCTGTAAAACCGCTGAGGAAACGGATGCGTTGCGCCGACTCTGGCACATATTCGCTTTGATACTCATCTTCCATCGGCACCAGAAAGCCGCCAAAACCGGCTTTCGTCAGCGCATCGCGCAGGGCTTGAAGATGGGCGGTATAGTTGGTCATGAGTAAGGTTTATCACTTCACGGAGTGTGGGACTAGAGATTAGTGGTCAGAGAAGAAAGAGATTATTTCTTCTTTCTCTGACCACTGACCCCTAAGCTTTCAGAACCAAAATCGACCATTCCCCAAGCCGTATGCATTTAACGAGATGGATTTTTTGCATCCGGTGCGCGGCTATAACCATATTGGCTTGATGGTTTAGAAGCCCTGCCAGAATAACCATGCCACCGGGACGCAGATGACGTTTTAAATCGTGCGCCATGTGACTCAGTGGTTTTGCGAAAATATTAGCCATGATCAAGTCATAGGGTGCGCCCTGATGCACAAGCCGCGAATTGTAGCCGCGATTAACGGATGTGCGGATATTTTTGCGAAGGCCGTTAGATGCAGCGTTGTTTTTCGCGATCACAACGGAATCCGGATCAAGGTCAACCGCTACATTGTGGCCGCCGTAAAGTTGTGCCGCTGCCATCGCCAAAATGCCGGAGCCGCATCCCATATCAAGCATCCTGAAAGCATGCTTTCCTTCTGGCGTGACTCCCGCGCAGGCGGGAGTCCATTTGTGGGCTTGGTGTTTTAAAAATGGATGCCCGCCTACGCGGGCATGACGCTGAATTAATTTCTTTTTAAAAATCCAGTTTAGCATCAGGAGGCAGCCGCGCGTTGTCGGATGTTCGCCTGTGCCGAAGGCATTCGTGGCATCGATCTGCAAAGCGTAGCGGCGGTTGGGAACTTTGCTGCGATGGAGAGCACCGTGAATAGTCCAGCGGGCGATAGGCAGCGGTGGAAAATCTTCTGCAACTTTTTTCAGCCAGTCGAGTTTCGGCATTTCTTTGATAGTGAGTTTCGGCGTCGCAATTTTATGAATCATTGCCACGATAGATAGTTGCGCCGTCAGGTTGGGAAGGTCCGGCAGCGAATCATAGAGCGCTTCAATCTGCGCTTCTGCCTTGCGGGGCGGTGCCAGTACCGTTACAGCCAGCGCATTTTCGCCCAAAGGTTCGGCCATGGCATCGGCCAGCGCAGAAGGTACCTTAAACGTCAGGGCCCAGATTTTGTGCTTAAAAGACATAGAGATGCGTGAAAGAGTTCAAGTTGATGTGAATTCTGAATAAGAATAGGCCTTTCGTATTCTCCAGCCAATCCAAATTTCAATTCGGTTTCAAAACTAATATCAAAGAACCCGATCGTATCAAAACGTCAGGTTTGAAGTTTTTCAATAGCTCCGCTAGTCTCAACACAGATTTCAAACCCGGCAGCTTCAGGAGACAGTGATGAAGAAGGTAATGACAAAGACCGCATTGGCTATGGTTCTGATGATTGCGGGATTTGCGATATCAGGATGCAGCATGGGCTACCATACTGGCCGCGATCCTTATATGGAACTTTCCACGCCGCCGGCTGTTACTCCTTCAAACCCGCCGCCAAAAGATGAAGACCCTAAGACGCATGCTGAAATGCGCGACCAAAATATGATGCTGTCGACACCGCCGATGGTGCAGCCGATGGTATTGCCTGTTGTCGATCAATCTATGTTGGGGCAACCCGCGATGGCGCCAGATACTTCATCTATGGTGATAGATTCCGGTATGCATCCCCACTCTTACCCGACAAGATAAGCGGATCACGCAGGGCGCACGAAGCTTTCCATCACTTTTTTAAGTCCGGCTTTATCGAAAGATATTTCCAGCTTGTCGTGATCGATGCGCTTGATTGTGCCGTTGCCAAATTTTTCATGAAACACGCGGTCACCGATATTAAGTTTGCCCTCGCGCTTTGGCGGCGTGATGACATAGGCCTTGCCTTCAATTTCCGTGGGGCGCAGGCGCGGCGGCACATTTCTGGCCTGTCCGGCGCGTAGCTGTTCCCAGAGCGGTGGCACATTTTCCTTGCGCTCACGTTGCCATGAATTGCTTGCCTGCTGATTGCCGAAATTGATAGTTGATTGCTTGTCGATATGGGCGCTGGGCAGTTCCGTAATAAAGCGGGAAGGCAAGGCATTGATCCAGCTGCCGTGCAATTGCCGGTTGGCGACATGGCTGATAAAGGCGCGCTCCCGTGCGCGGGTGATGCCAACATAAGCCAGCCGCCGTTCTTCTTCCAAACCCTGCGTGCCATTTTCTTCCATTGATCTGCGGCTGGGGAAAATTTCTTCCTCCCAGCCCGGCAGGAACACGTTATTGAATTCGAGGCCTTTAGCGCCGTGCAGGGTCATAAGGCTGACTTGCGCGCCGTCATTTTTCTCGGTCGCTTCCATGACAAGGCTGACATGCTCTAAAAACGCGGGCATGGTATCGAATTCCGCCAGAGCGCTGACCAGCTCTTTCAGGTTATCGAGGCGGCCCGGCGCTTCAGGCGATTTATCTGCCTGCCACATGCCGGTATAGCCGGACTCGTCCAGTACGATTTGCGCGACTTCCGGATGCGGCAAGGTCTTCAGCAATTCCCGCCACCGCACAAAAGAATCCATCAAGGTGCGCATTGTTGCGCGCAATTTTGGTTTCAGCTCGTCCGTTTCCAGCAGGCGCGTGGCAGATGCTGTGAGCGACAGCTGCAATGGCCGGGCATAAGAATAGAGTTGCTGGATAGCCGCAGGTCCAATGCCGCGTTTCGGCGTATTGATAATGCGCTCGAATGCCAGATCGTCTTCAGGTGAGACCAGGAGACGTAAGTAGGCCATAGCGTCGCGGATTTCCTGCCGCTCATAAAAGCGTGCGCCGACAAGGACGCGGTAGGGGATGCCGAGACTAATAAAACGTTCTTCGAAATGGCGGGTCTGGAAACCGGCGCGGACCATAACGGCGACTTCGTTAAGCGCCACCTGACGGCGCTGCAAAGTTTCAATTTCATCTGCGACCCAGCGCGCCTCTTCTTCGCCGTCCCACAAAGTCTGGATGCGGACTTTTTCGCCGGGCTCCGCCGATGTCCATAGGGTTTTGCCGAGGCGCATCTGGTTCTTGGCGATCAGATGCGATGCTGCGCCTAGAATATGTCCCGATGAACGGTAATTTTGTTCCAGCCGTACGACAACAGCGCCGGGAAAATCTTCTTCAAAGCGCAGAATATTGCCGATCTCAGCACCGCGCCAGCCATAGATTGATTGGTCTTCGTCACCGACGCAGCAGATATTGTTGTGCCCTTTGGCCAGCAATCGCAGCCATAAATACTGTACGACGTTAGTATCCTGATACTCATCGACCAGAATATAGCGAAAGCGGTTATGCATCTCCGCCAGAATATCCGGATGATTTTTCAGAATGGTCAGATGATGCAAAAGTAGATCGCCGAAATCGCAAGCATTCAGCGACTTCAAGCGTTCCTGATATTGTTCGTAAATCTTGGGCAATTTGCCGTTAGCCAACTGTCCACCGGTTTCGCCGCGCACATCATTGGGTAAAAGACCACGATCTTTCCAGCGGCTTATGACGGCGGCAACAACGCGGCCCGGCGATTTTTTATCATCGATATTTTCGGCTTCCAGCAACTGCTTGATAAGTCTTATCTGGTCGTCCTGATCCAGAATGGTAAAATTCGGTTTCAGCCCCACCAGTTCTGCATGTGGGCGCAGGAGTCGCGCAGCGAGCGAATGGAAGGTGCCGAGAAACCAGCCCTCGACCGAGCGGCCAAGGCTGTGCGAGATACGTTCGCGGATTTCGCCGGCAGCTTTGTTGGTAAAAGTCACCGCCAGGATCTGGCCGGGCAGGGCTTTGCCCGTGGTGAGGAGATGCACAAGCCGTGCCGTCAATACGCGCGTTTTTCCAGTACCGGCACCAGCCAAAACCAGTACGGGCCCATCCAAGGCTTCGACGGCGGCGCGTTGTTCCGGATTCAGGGCGTGCCAATAATCGGGCTCGCTATTTGTAGCTAAAGAATTTTGCATCAACGCGGGCATACAAACATGCCAGCGCGCTGTTTGTCACTAAGTAATAAAAGATGATTGTAAAGGTAAGAGCCGCCTTCAAAAGGCATCATGCAACGGCTGCGGGGGAAAAGTGGCCCCAAACCCGCTTTTTCGTACAGCGGCGTGATGTCATAAAGCGGTGTTTTTAGAGGAAAATCTTCATCGCCCGAGAGCATAGCCGGGCTGACGGGGGTCAGGGCGTTCGTATGCAGGTAAACAGCGCCGTTCTTCTCAATAAAGGTAAAGTCGTTCCAGAAAGACAGCAGCGACCAATTTTCTATGCGGCCTTCGGGGCTTTGCAGCATATCGGCCCATGAAGTGTAATGACCCCAAAGGCAACTATGATATTTGGGACCGTAGACGGGGCTCAGGCGGCTATCTGGTTTCATCAGCGCCATATATTGCGCATCAACTAACAGAAAATGATTTTTCTTATCGGTTTCATAAGATTCGCGGCATGTTTGCCATTCCTGACTTTTCTCGATCTGCATAAACCACAATACTGCACCGACGAATAAAGTAAGCGTCGCGACAGGAAGCGCATAAGCGACTGGAGGTTTTTGCATAACCCGCAGGCCAGCTGCCCATAGCATCAGGCCGAAGGGCAACACGGCGTAATCATATTTCATTGTCGTCATCGCCCATTCGGGCGGTTGCTTGTCAGAAATAACAACTAAGGCGGCGATAAAGATTATAGCGCCAAAAATTATTTCCAGCATGCGCCGTTTTCCATTAGGCGCGACCGCAAGAACAAAAATAAAAGCAAAGGTAAGGACGATCAGTAAAAAGTAAGGACAGTTCAAAACGTAGGGCAGTAATATCCCATGAAAACTATTGGGGGCCATCTGTCCGCTGGTGATATAGGACAGTTCTGCGCGGATAGCTCCGGGGACAGAGGCAAGCGCAAACAGAAACGGCGTTTTGTTTTTTTCGCGCCACGCGACGGCTGCGCCAAAAGCAAGACAAAGGCCGCAGAGTGCAATAACCGTTTCATACAGGCCGCCCCACATTAGAGCGCCTAAAACTAGAGCTCCAGCAAGTGGCCATCGGTTGATGGTGGGGCGCGCGAAAAGGACCAGGAAAAAATACATCCAGAAAAATGGCACAGCCCAGCGCGTGTTATTAACGGGATTCCAGTCTACTGGAACGCTGAGCAGCGCCCAGCACATCAGCGGAAAAATCGCCCATGCAGCTTTGCCATGCCGGTACAGGCCATAAAACAGGCCCAAATAGAGGAAGCCCGGCAAGGCATATTGCCACAGTACAAAAGTATATTTGAAAGTGTCCGCGTTCTGCACACCTAGCGTGAGTAATGCCTGTAGCGACAAAGCATTAAGGGCAAATTGCGCTTCGCGTGGATAACCGACGGCAAAAAGATGCACCCACGAACTATCCTGATTAAACATGTAGGAATGGGAAAGATATTTTAGAAAAACAAGCGACGTATCGTCCGACAATCCCTGCAGTGAGGCTGTGCTGATGGCGACATGGATAACCCACATAAGGCAACAGCCGATAAGCGCCGCCCAGAATACGGTCTTTTCGATAGTCAGTTTTTTCTGCATTATATTTTCTGGATCACATGTTTGCGGAGCCGTTACTGGCTTTGTTGCCCGCAAGCGTAAAGACCGCCCCCAGATTCGGCAATCTTTATTAGAATTTCATGCGATTTTTGGACTGAATTTCGGCTATCTGCTCTGCCGATAATATATCAAGCATGACTTTGTTCCGGCCTGTTTGCTTTGCTTTATATAATGCGTTATCGGCACGCATAACAAAATCATCCCGGTCTTCGCCGACACACAATTCAGCCGCGCCAATCGAGATTGTAACAGTGCCGAGCGTTTCATTCGTGCTGCGCCGTTTGATGCTTTTTGTGGCGAGGCTTGCGCGAAGCTGATTGGCGACTTTTTCGGCATCGGTGACTTTAGTCTGGGAAAGGATAATAACGAATTCTTCACCGCCGTAGCGGGCGATGATATCGCGACCTTTCAAATTTTCAACCAAAGTGCGTGCGACCAGCCGCAAAACCTGATCGCCGATCAAGTGCCCATAGTTATCATTGAATTTTTTAAAGTGATCGATATCGATCATCAGGAGCGTCATGGACCAGCCATTATCTCGCGCTTCACCCATGCTGTAGGTCAGCTCTTTTTCAAAATATTTGCGATTGCCGACTTCGGTCAGGGCGTCGATTTGCGACTCTTTATGAACCTGATCCAGGTTTTGCCTTGCCTCGACCAGTTGCTGGGTCGCGTCTGACAATTGGGAAGACAGGCGTTCATTCTGCTGGGCGACAGTGCGCGTTTCCGTCACAATTTTGGTGACAGCCTCGCGAATATGCTCCAGCGAATCTGATGAATTGATCTCGCCTGAGAACTGGGTCAATGACTGGTTAAATTGGTCGGTTCCTTGCGTGGCCTGATCAATGACTTTCAGGACGCGCGAAATTTCCTGTTCGATGACATTATTGGTTTGCAGAAGGGCCTTCTGTTCGGACTCTACCCCTAAATGCCGCAGGAACAACTCGTCGCAATGTGCCTGCGTCAGCCGATTCTCGTGGGTGAGGACGGTATCAACAGTTGCTTTCAGGCCCGGATTGGTTCCGGCGAAGTAATAGTAATAAACCGCGTAATTATTTGGTGTGGGCGTTAAACCATCTTGGAGCAGACGGTCCATAGCCTGCTTGCCCCATGTCGTTACCTGCGATTTCTGTACACCAATTGTCACTGCAAATCCTTCGACTGTAGGGGGAGGGCTTTAAGAGAGCTAACAAGCCCGCATAAAGCAAGATAAAAGAAGATTATTACCAGCTAGTGAACGGAATGTGCCTTAGTCTAACTCTTTGGTTATGCGTGTGTTTTATCTAGCCTGTAATTGTGCGATCGGCGCGAAAGAATCGCGGTGCCATTTGGTTATGCCTAATTGTTGCAGGGCTGCAAGGTGTTCCGCTGTTCCATAACCGGCATTATGTTCCCAACCATAGCCCGGATGTTCGAGGGCCAATTTCTTCATCAACCGGTCGCGGGTAACTTTGGCAATGATGGACGCAACCGCAATCGACAGGCATTTATCATCGCCACTAATAATAGCAATGGCGGGACATTCCAATTTCGGTATGCGGTTGCCGTCGATGAGAGCGGTGTGAATGGTGACCCGTAGGCCAGAGACGGCGCGCTGCATGGCCAGCATGCTCGCCCATAAAATATTGAGATGCAGAATCTCTTCGACCGATGCTTCGGCAATACTGTAGCGGCAGAGCTGGGTCAGGGGGTCGAACAAATCTTCACGCTGCTTATGCGTCATTTTTTTGCTGTCACGGATTTCACGTTTGATATCTGCCGGTAATTTTTCAGGCAGAATGACGGCAGCAGCCATGACCGGGCCCGCCAAAGGGCCGCGCCCGACTTCATCAACGCCGCAGATGATTTTACCCTCATCGCGGCCATGTTTTTTTTCGTAGGCCAAGTTAGGCATGGTGGTTCCGTACAATTGCGGTGTTCACCCTATTAAGGGAGAGGTAGATTCGTCAAAGCAAGATTAGGGAAATAACAAACTTCCTGCCTGTTTTTAATAGTCATGGATCTTCCCGTGGGGAACACCCCGTGTTGCCTAAAAACGTGAAACACCGGACTTGCATTGAACTGTGTCCAAAAAAACGCACTTTAGGGGCAGCATATGAGGGGCCCAAAAAAACTGTTGTTTGTCAAAAGTAAGGCGGTTAGGATGCCCTACGACTTGCAGCCCATATCCAATGAGAATGGGCCTAATGCGAAGATGAACTTCGGCATGCAAGCATAAGTTTTCATCGATTTTTGCAGGACCAAGGTCTTATGCAAGACGGTGTATTTAAGGATGAAAACATGGAAAATACGCAGAACAGGAATAGTGGTATGAGACAGGGGCCTAATAACCGGCGTCCGCGCGGTCGTCATCATGGTGGCGGTCACGGTGGTGGCCATAGCGGTGGTCACGACAGGGGTAATAGCGCTGGAAATCCTAATGTCGGTAATAACCGCCCACGTTCAGCTGCTTCCTTGCGTCATCAGACTTTCGACAGCAATTGCATCGATGTGCGTGTGCGCGGCAATGCATGGCAGGTTCATGAAAAATATCAGGCGCTGGCACGGGATGCGCAGTCATCCGGCGACCGCGTAGCTGCCGAACATTATCTGCAGCATGCTGAGCATTATTACCGTATTATCGAAGCCATCAACGAAGCGACCGCTGCAGAACAACCGCAGCAACGTGCAGGTCAACCGGCCGTGGCTTATGGCCAGCAGCCGGAAGTGCCTGCTAACTATTACGGCACGGACGGAAATCTGGCGCAGCCTGCTGCAAATGGCGCTGTACCAAACGGCGCTCAGCCTGCTGTGCAGCCTCAACCGGGCCCGGGGCAGGGTGAGGCACAGGTGGAACGTGCGCCGGTACCACAGCCATTCTTCCAGCCGGAAGATACGGATGATCAGGGCCAGATGCAGCCTTTGGCGGCACGCCGGTAATTGTTAAATTGCCATTATTGGCTTTGTGGCGTGGCCGTTCTATAGAAGCGGCATGAACGTTCCTTTCAATTTTTTTGATACCGTCCCCCGCGATTGCTGGCTGGATATAGATGCCTGTCAGCTGGCAGAAAATGTGCGCCGGTTGCAGGCGGCCATTGGGCGACCTCTGCTTGTGGCGGTCAAAGCCAATGGTTATGGCCACGGTTATGAAATTGCCGCCAAAGCTTTCCTTAAGGGCGGCGCAAAATATCTGGGCGTTGCTAATTACGGCGAAGGGTTGTTGTTGCGGAAGCTTGGCATTACCGCGCCGATACTTTTGTTAAGCGGCCTATTGCCGGATGAAATGACTTTGGCTGTAGCTGCCGGTCTGGAATTCTTTGTTTTTCGGCCTGAGCATGTCGAAGCCTTAAAGCAAATGCCAAAAACAGCATCGTCCATCCGTGTGCATATCAAGGTCGATACCGGCATGGGCCGCATTGGTTGTTTGCCTGAAGAAGCTGCCGCTATTGGCGCGGAGCTGAAAAAGATTCCCAATGTTGCTGTTGCGGGGCTTGCGACACATTTTGCTATCGCCAGTATCCCGGATAATGATCACACCAATGGGCAGATCGAAAAATTCGATCGGGTGATTGTATCGCTTGCCGCTATAGGTATTCGCCCGGAAATTATTCACGCGGCAAATTCGTCGGGCGCGCTTTATCATCCGCGCGCGCGATACGATATGGCGCGAGTGGGAATGGTGGCTTACGGTGTGCCGCCATCATCCTTTGTCGGGCCGGATATTCCAGTGGGTGTCAAAACGGCTTTGACATGGAAAGCGCGTATTACTTCCACCAAGATTTTGCCTGCCGGAGCTTCAGTCAGTTATGGCTGTGAATATGTGATGCCAAAAGAAGGCCGGGTCGGTATTTTGCCCGTCGGCTACGGTGACGGTTATTTCCGCATTCCCAAAAATGTGAATAGTGTTTTAGTGGGTGGCCATGAATGCAAAACAGTGGGGCGCATCAACACCGATCAATGTGTGATTGACCTGGACGACATGCCGGACATGACAGGGGCCGAAGTTGTTTTGCTGGGTCAGCAAGGGGAAAGTGAAATCCCGGTTCAGGAACTGGCACGCCGCTGGCAAACCAACACTTACAGTGTCTATATCAATATCGCGCCGCGCGTGCCGCGCCGCGCGATAGGAGAAAATCTATGAGCAGTTGGCTGTCAAAATTAAAATCCGGCCTTACCAAATCATCGACAAAACTGTCGGAAGGTATCGGCAGCATTTTCACCAAACGTAAACTGGACGACGTGACGTTGGCGGAACTGGAAGAATTGCTGATCACAGCGGATATAGGCCCTGCGACGGCGGCAAAGCTGGTAGCGGACTTCTCGCGCAACCGCTTTGGTAAGGATATCAGTGACGACGAAGTGAAGAGGGCGCTGGCAGAACAGGTAACGGAAATCCTGAAGCCCTACGCAAAACCCCTGGAAATTGATGCCAGCAAGAAACCGTTTGTTGTTCTGGTCGTGGGCGTCAATGGCACCGGTAAGACTACGACGATTGGCAAGCTGGCCCAGTATTATCACAAGCAGGGTTTGAAGATTATGCTGGCTGCAGGCGATACGTTCCGCGCCGCCGCGATCAGCCAACTTAAAATTTGGGGTGAGCGCACCAACGCGCCGGTCGTTGCGGGCGAACCCAATAGCGATGCTGCATCGCTTGCCTATCAGGCTCTGGAAAAAGCGCGGTCTGAGAAAACAGATCTGTTGTTGATCGACACTGCGGGGCGTCTGCATAACAAAGCCGACCTGATGCAGGAACTCGCCAAACTGGTGCGCGTACTGAAAAAGCTCGATCCCTCAGCGCCGCATGCGACGCTTTTGGTGCTGGATGCGACAACCGGCCAAAATGCACATGCGCAGGTCGAAGTGTTCCGCGACCTCACGCAAATTACCGGGCTTGTTGTCACAAAACTGGACGGTTCTGCCAAAGGCGGCGTGCTGGTGGCACTGGCTGACCGCTTTAAACTGCCCATTCACGCTGTGGGTGTGGGGGAAGGGGCAGAAGACTTTCAACCCTTCAACGCACAGGATTTTGCCCGTTCTCTCATGGGGTTAGAAGGGTAACCTCTTGTTAAGGCTGCGGTGACAGAATAAGGGGAATGTCTCAGGCTATTCCTCCTACTGCTCCACATCAGGCAAAAACTTTTACAGATGCCCGCAAGGCCACGGCTTATGTCGAGGAGCTCTATCAAACCAATACCGGCTTTTTGCGCGACCATTTTCAACGGTTGGCGAAAGGCGAAGCGCAGCAGGGGCATGTCTCCGCTTATTATCCCTATGCCGCGATCACGCCTACCAAGCCGACGCAAATTGATACGCGTCTTGCTTTCGGTTTTGTTTCCGGCCCGGGGCGTTATAGCACGACGCTGACGCGACCCGACCTTTTCAGGAATTATCTGACCGAGCAATTCACCCAGTTGCTAAATAATCATCAGGTGCCGATTGAGGTGGGGGTCAGTAATATACCGATCCCCATTCACTTTGCTTTTGGCGACGGCGTGCATGTAGAAGGTGGTCTGGAGTCAAGCCGCGTTTCCCTGATGCGCCAGATGTTCGATCTGCCCGATCTTTCTGTAATGGATGACGCTATTGCCAACGGAACATATATCGTGCCGCCGGGCGGCGACGAACCGCTGGCCTTGTTCACCGCGCCGCGTGTCGATTATTCGTTGCACCGTTTGCAACATTATACAGGCTGCGATCCTAAATTTTTTCAGAATTTTGTGATCTTCACGAACTACCAGTTTTATGTCGATGAATTTGTGCGCCTCGGCACCGAGATGATGCAGAAGACCGATGACCTGCGCGAGGCTGCAACCCGTGCGCAATATACATCGCTGGTGGAACCGGGCGGCTATGTCCTTCCCAATGCGAATTTAAGCGATGCCAAGCCTAGCGGCACAAAACAGACGCGCCTGCCGCAGATGCCCGCTTATCATCTGACGCGTGAAGACAAAAACGGCATCACGATTGTGAATATCGGCGTAGGGCCCAGCAATGCGCGTACAATTTCAGACCATATCGCTGTCATTCGTCCGCATGGCTGGATTATGCTGGGGCACTGTGCGGGGCTTCGCGAGGCGCAGAAACTCGGTGATTATGTTCTGGCGCACGGTTATGTGCGTGACGATCATGTGCTGGATGATGATTTGCCACTCTGGGTTCCGGTTCCGGCTTTGGCCGAAGTGCAACGCGCTTTGCAAAATGCCGTCGCCCATATTACTGACCTTGAAGGTTATGATTTGAAATCTGTCATGCGCACCGGCACGGTTGTGACTACAGATAACCGTAATTGGGAAATCGGCGGCTATGCCAAGTTGGTGGAGCGCTTTAACCAGAGCCGCGCGATTGCGCTGGATATGGAATCCGCTGTGATCGCTGCCAATGGTTTTCGTTACCGCGTGCCTTATGGCACATTGCTTTGTGTGTCTGACCGGCCGCTGCACGGTGAAATCAAATTACCGGGAATGGCTAATCTCTTTTATCGCCAGCAGATTGATCAGCACCTGCATATCGGCATCAAGACGATGGAGCTGTTGCGTGAAACAGGATTAGAGAATTTGCACAGTCGCAAACTGCGCAGTTTCTCAGAACCTGCGTTCCAGTAATTACTCCCCAACCTGCAGCAGTCCGCCGCGTTTTTGCGCACCGCGATAGGCCATCCATAAAACCAGACTTGCACCTATAAAATAAACAATGTTGAGGCCAAGCGCGATGAGCAGGTTGCCGCTCAGGATTTCGTGCTGGGTGATCTGGGATTTCAGGCTTTCAAATACATAGGTTGCGGGCAAGGCGTGCGCGGCAAGTTGTAAGCCGTAAGGTAGAACGCTAACAGGGTAATAGGGTGCAATGATCGGTATCAGCAACCATGTCCCCATCCAGGCCATCCATTCCGCTGCAAGACCGTATCGAAACAACAAGGAGATGATCAGCAAACCGTACCAGCATCCATTAAAAACCAGCAGACCGATATAAGCTGCGCCGGGCCAGCCAAGGCTTACTAGTGAAAACCCAAATAGGAATTTAGCGAGCAGAATGGCGGGTATCATTGCAACCGTCGTGCGTACAAAACAGACAACGGTAATACCGCAAACATATTCGCCAAATTTAATGGGGCTGGCGAAAAGATGTCCCAGGTTGCGGGACCAGATTTCTTCCAGAAACAGCATCAATATATTGGTGCAAACGCGTACAAGCACTTCGACCAGAATAACGCTGGCAACCAAAGTGCTGCTGATAATCGCCGTATCGGTAAATTTCTGTACAAGATAAGAACTGGTAAAACCCCATGTCGCCATATTGATGATCGGCCAATACAGCATTTCGATCAGGCGCGGCCACGACCCCGAATGTAAATAATAATGCCGCAGCATCAGGCCCCAGATGCGCCGCAGGAAAAGGAAGAAGGCGGATTCAGGCTGTGCGATTGCGGGCGATGTCAAGGAACACCTCTTCCAGATTTTCTCGGCTGTAGGTTTCAAGCAGTTTTTGCGGCGAGCCGCGATCAACAATCGATCCCGCTTTCATGACGATGACGTCGTCGCACATGCGCTCAACCTCATACATGTTGTGGGATGCCATAAAGACAGTAGCGCCGGATGCTTTTCGGTAATCCATCAGTAATGTGCGTACCCAATCGGCCGTGTCCGGGTCGAGCGAGGCTGTGGGTTCATCCAGCAGTAAAAGTTGTGGCTTGTTGAGAAGAGATTTCGCCAGTGAAGCGCGGGTACGCTGGCCCGCCGACAAAGTGCCATATTTACGGTTGAGCAGGGGTATGATTTGCAACTGCTCTGCCAGCTCCATAATACGGTTTTGCAGATGAGGAACACCGTATAAATGTCCGTAGACATTCAGATTTTGGCGCACAGTTAAACGATTAGGTAAATCAACATATGGAGATGAGAAGTTAACCTGGGCGGCAATAGAAGCCCGTTCCTTGAGTAAATCACGACCGAGGAGAGTGATGCCGCCGGATGTCGGTTGCAAAAGCCCGAGAAGCATGGCCATTGTCGTGCTCTTGCCAGCGCCATTGCCGCCAAGCAATGCCGTTATGCTACCACGACCTATTTCAAGATTGATGGAATCTACCGCTGCGACATTATTAAATGTTTTGCGTAATTCGTGCGTTTGCAGGGCGTAAGACATAGTGCATAAAGCCGTTAAAGGGGTAAGCCCTATATCATATATTGGCTATGCGCTGCCAGCTTTTA
>Ga0206891_10005_pt1 | contig 64665 bp, 53 predicted proteins | sample Alteio_BWOrgHeat_55_FD_153246 | JGI IMG/M metagenome (GOLD analysis project Ga0206891, IMG submission 153246) | Enriched cells from forest soil in Barre Woods Harvard Forest LTER site, Petersham, Massachusetts, United States - Alteio_BWOrgHeat_Nextera7 ...
TAAGCAAGGTGTGCCCCTCCGTTGCCTACTATGCCGATAACGATGAAAACAGAATAGAGGTGCCATAGGTGCGGAGTCATCAGCGAGAGCGAGGCGAAGGCACAGCCGAAAATCGCTAAGCATGGCACGATGATTCGCCGTGCCGGGTAGCGATCCAATAGATAGCCAAGCAGGGGCGACGCGGCGGCTAAAGACAACGCGGCCAAACCGAAGGCGCCCGACACCTGTTCCCGCGACCAACCGAATTCCTTCGCCAGCGGCTTTAGGAAAACTCCAAATGTATAGACCAGCAACGAGGCGAAGCTTACAAAGACGCAAGCGGAGGCAGCGGCGGTAACCCGCCAGCCCGGATAGCGAAGACTGTTCTCATCGCAGTCGCGAGTTGGAAGTGTGGCGGTGTTCATCCGTTGCCTTAGAACGTGAGTTTCAGCGCAAACTGCATCTGCCGTGGTGACCCGGCGACCAGAATTTGGTTGAAGTTCGGATTATTAAGGTCGGCCACCGGCAAACCGAAGTTGGCATGGTTGGCGATATTGAATGATTCCGCCCGGAATTGAAGACGAAGTTGCTCTCGGAGCACAAAAGTGCGATTGAGGGATGCGTCGACGTCTGTAAAGGCCGGTCCGCGCGCGATGTCACGACCGGCATTGCCGAATTGGCCGGCCTGCGTTTCTGGATTCAGCCTCAGAAAGGCCGATGCATTGAGCCAATCTGCCACCGTTTGTGGCCCGTCGTTGGGATTTCCGATCAGATCCGGACGGCTCGCGGGGATTCCCGAGATCGGCGGACTGTTCGCCTGCAACGAAACATTCGTCGAGTCATAGACTGTGTACGGTGTTGGCGAGTTGTGTGAAGCAATAATGTTCAGCTGCCAGTTTGAAAAGATGCGCCGCACGGCAGTGGGGGCATTTGCCCGGATGTGGGGTTCCCATGTGCCGCTGGCGACAAAGCGCTGCCGCGAATCGAAGAGCGATGGACCGTGTTCGGCCGCTAAGTCGAATGGATTCTGGGCCAGATCGTTGGCTCCGGCGAGGGGCTGCGACGACGCTCCAGCCAAGTTCATCGACGAGATGTAGTCGAGAGATTTCGAATACCAATAACTGAAGTTGAAGCCGAGACCCGCCGCGTACCGCCGGGAAAAACTGAGTTGGCCGGCTTCGTAGGTTGAGTTCGTAATATTTTCAAGCTCAGCTACTGTCGAAAGCGTGCAAGGTCCGGGCGTTGAAGGACAGCCGGCGTAAATGCGCCGCTGGTCCGCGTTCTGGGCGGTAGCGCCTGGGCCGTAAACGGCAGGATTCGCTTCAACGTTACGTGGCAAATGCGTGCCCTTGGACCCAACATATCGGACCTCGAGCAGATACCGATCAAAAAGGGAGTGCTGAATGCCAAAGTTCCAATTGTCTACATAGGGAGCACGATCCGACGGATCGAGCGCGAAAACCGTCGACGGTTGGACGAACGTGTTGGGTTGTGGATAGGTGTGGCCTTCATACGGGTCAGCAAAATTTAGCCCGGCGCCGCTGTATTGGTTGAACTGGGCCCATGGGAGCGAACTGACAGGAACCTGCGACGCAACGCCAGGACCATTTTGAAACTGGTCGTAGAAGATGCCGAAACCGGAGCGAACGATCCATTTGGAATTGCCGGTGACATCCCAAACGAAGCCGACGCGAGGCATAAAGGCGTTGTCACCCTGGGCAATTCCCGGTCCAATTCCGGGGTCTCCGGGAAAGAGAACACCTGCCGGAGCGTCAGGGAAAACGCGCGACTGAACGCCGGGAATAAAGCCATTGAGCTCGTTGTGAATTTCTGTGAGAGGATTAACGCGCTCATAGCGAAGGCCCAGATTGAGCGTGAGACGCGCGTTAACGCGCCACTCGTCCTGCGCGTAGGTTCCCAGTCCCCAATCACGGACTCCTCTATTAAAGTTGCCCAAGCCTTGATAGAAGGTGACGGGCGCGCCTAGCAACAGATTGGCGATGGCGTTGTTAGTTGGGAATGTGCCCGCAAAAACGAAGAACGCATTGGGGGCGATGGCCTGAAACATATTGAGTTGCGTGCGCAGGAAGTCAGCACCGACGCGTACCGAATGGCGTCCCTTATTCCACAGCAAGCCGTCCTGCACTCCATAGCTGTTCTGCGCGGAATCGCGCGGGCCCGTAATCGCACCGCCGATCGGCGCGTAGCCGGTAACGTTGAAAAATGGCGGCCCTTGGCCGAGAGCTGAAGCGGACGGATATTCAAAGCCAAGAGCACTGGGCGGCGTCTGATTCAAGCGGCGGTCGAAATCGAACAGATAGCGCAGGAAGGTGATGCGTGCGGAGTTAATCAATGAAGGAGAGAAAGAGTGAACGCTCGATATCTCTGCAGAGTTCGTGGTCAGGTTATCGCGAGTCGGAAAGCCAGGCACGGTAGTGCCGCGCACAGAGACGGGGTTTATGTCGTACCCGCCGGAATAGGAATACCGGGCAAAGAGTTGGTCCTTCTCGGAGGCGTTGAAATCGACCCGTCCACCCCCTTGGTTGTAGTCATTGGTCCCAACAACGGTGGCGCGATACAGCGAAGGAGTGACGTTGCCTAGAGGATAGAGTTGCAGAACGTTGAGGGCAACTTGGTTTTGAAGGCCAGCCGGGATTTGATTCCCGGGGATTGGAATTCCGCCAGCGGCGTAGTTCAAGAGGGGAAAGCCCAAATCGGAAAAATTACCTTGGCGTTCCTGCGGGGTCGGGACGGTAGCGTCGGTGGTAAAGCCCTGACGATTGCGGAAGCCCTCGTAGTAACCGAAGAAAAAGAGGCGATCTTTCCGGATGGGACCACCAACCGTGCCACCGAACTGATTCTGTTTTAGGGGCTCGACATCCGTCGAGAAAAAGTTACGTGAATCGAGCTTGTCGTTACGGAGGAATTCATACAGCGTGCCATGATATTCGTTACCGCCGGAACGAGTGACGATGGTGGTGGTTGCTCCGGCCGTTCCACCGTATTCAGCGGGCGCGGTCTGTGTCAGGATGCGAAACTCCGCGATGACGTCGACAGGAATCTTGAGCGCATAGCCGCCATCCATCCGGTTGATGTTCTGCGCGCCATCAATGACATACATGTTCTGTTCGGGACGGGTTCCATTTACGGCATAGGTCTCGCCCTCCCGTAATGGGCCACCGGCGGCGATCAAGCCTTGCGTTAATGGTGCAGCGCCAGCCTGGAGCAATCCTAATTGGGTGAAGTTACGTCCATTAAGCGGAAGGTCAAGGATCTCGCGGCCACTGACCACCGCGCCCAGGGAATTCGTTGACGAATCGACAATCGGCGCGTCGGAAGTGACGGTTACCGATGACTTGACGGTGGCCAATTCAAGCTGCACGTCGAGGCGAACGACCTGACTGACATTGATCACGATCGGCTTTTGCGAGAACACCGCGAACTTCTCAGCTGTCACCGCCAGACTATACTGTCCGATCGGGAGTAGAGAAAGGCGGAAAAGCCCGTTTTTCTCAGCATCGAGTTCTTTCACGAAACCGGTATCAAGATTCTTCGCTTCCACATGCGCCGCCGGAATTGGCGCGCCGCTCTTGTCGGTAATCAATCCTTCTATAACGCCGGTCGGATCCTGGGGGAACGCGAAGGGAGCCAGCAAAAGACACACTGCGACTGTATGAAACGCCTGCTTATAGTTCATTGTGGTGAAGACCCCTGAAAGTTTGTTTTTTTACGGACTGGTTGCCGATTTAGGAGCAGATCAGCTAGCGTCGACTCAAGATGCAGCGACGGGGGTTCCGATGGTGCTGGCGACGTAACCGTTCGTAGCGACCAACGCCCCGCGTTGGCGGTAAAACTCCGGATCGTCCGGGGTCCAGGTCGCCAAGCCATCTACATAGCGATTGCACATGCAGAACATTGCCGCGATCAATACGGTGTCGTGAATCTCCAGATCGGTCGCGCCGTGACTGCGGGCCCTAGCAACGTCGTCCGAAGTCACTTGAAGGCCTCCTTGTTGTACTTTTCCGGCGATAACCAGGAGCGCCTTGAGCTTCTGAGACACGTCAGCGTGCAGGAAGTCGCGCTTGACGCTAAGGACCAACGGTTCGTCACCCCCGAGGTGATGCGCCGCAATAGCACCGTGAATGGTCTGACAATAGACACAGTCATTTTGCGACGAGACGTAAGTGGCTATAAGTTCCCGCTCGCCTTGGGTCAATGTGCTTGGGCCGCGCAGCAGGACCTCGGCTAACTCATTCATTGGTTTTGCCGTTTCGGGGCGAAACATCATCGGACCACGAATCCCAGGAACACCTTCGGGTAGAGAAATATGTGCCATGACCTGATCCCCTCCTTGAGGACGCTTCATCATTTACTGGGCAAACTTGGTTTTAGGCGCAGCACGGCCAACCAAGTTCGACTAATCAAATTCAATGAGTCTTTTTGCGCGAGCCATCGGACAGTGGACGGCAGGCGCGGACTAACCCAATTCCCGCGTCAAGAGAGACGCTGCAACAACAGCAATGAGGGCGAGTATAACGGCGGAGACGACTTAGCTCAATAGTGAGAAGAAACTAGGGCGATACGTAAGCTGGCGCGACTTCGTCCTGTCTTAAGTGTTTCTTCGTGTGACGGCTCAGAACAGAGCCGATGGCCATGATGACGCCAGCAGCCCTTACTCACGATTACTTGCCATTTGTCGTAGTCAAGCGTAGTCTCGATGAGAGAGGAAGCACTATGAAAAGGATCATTTTGCTGCTGGTTGCGGTTGTACTACTGGCAGGTATTGTCGCGTTCACGGTGCCCGCGTCTTTACACGCCAATGACACGGGCGCCCCAATCTTCGTAACAAAAATCCCCCCCGGATACCGAGACTGGAGGTTGATCTCTGTCGCACACGAAGCAGGCAACCTGAACAGTATTGGCGCCGTTTTGGGCAATGATGTGGCGATCAAGGCCTACCGCGAGGGGACGCTCCCATTTCCGGACGGCACCATCATTGCGGCTTTGCACTACGGTCACGTCGCGTCGGCGGAAAACAACAAAGTCTTTGGCCAAGCCCAATCTTTCGTCGCTGGCCCTCCCACGAACATTCAGTTTATGGTCAAGGACTCCACGAAATACGCCGCGACGGGCGGCTGGGGTTTCGCTACCTTTGTAGACGGCAAACCCGCCGCCGCGGCATCAATGAAAAGCTGCTTCCCTTGCCACAATGAGGCCAAGGCTACCGACCTCGTCTTTACCCATTACGCACCTTGATCTTGAGAACCACCTAGTGGCCGTCGATGTGAAGTACAGCGTCGTCACATTCCGACGCGCGGATCGGGCCATGGAAACACAACATGCTTGAACGAAGCATTAATAGTCGACGGAGATTTTTGCGGAGCGCGGCGGTGGCGATCGCCGCCCCAGCAGTCTCAGGGGTTGAGGCAATTGCGTCAGGATCGGGAGACGAAGGGCGGATGCCCGATTTGGATGGCGCGGTAGGCTGGCTCAACTCCGCTCCCTTGAGCTCCAAGTCGTTGCGCGGGAAGGTTGTGCTGGTCAATTTCTGGACGTACTCGTGCATCAATAGCCTGCGAGAGCTGCCGTACATGAAGGCCTGGGCGGCAAAGTACAAAGATACTGGCCTGGCGGTGATCGGCGTCCATTCGCCGGAGTTCGGCTTCGAGAAAGATCCGGCCAACGTGAAGAATGCCGTGCTTGACTTGAAGGTCACGTACCCCGTACCGATTGACAGCAACCATTCGATCTGGCAGGCCTTCCGCAACGAGTACTGGCCGGCAAACTACCTCGTCGACGCAAAGGGACGGATTCGTTACCACCACTTCGGCGAGGGCGAGTATGTCCAGTCCGAGCATGTTATCCAGGCGCTTCTTGGAGAAAATGGAGCCACCGGTCTGGATGGGAGCATGGTACGTATAACGGCTGACGGGGCGGAGGCGCCGCCGAGTGAAGATGTTCGATCGCCCGAAACCTATGTCGGCTATGCTCAGGCGGAGAACTTCGCCTCGCCGGAGCGAATGTCGCGAGACTCACGAAAGACCTACAGCCCACCGGCAAGCCCCGCCTTAAATCAGTGGGGATTCGGCGGATCGTGGAAAGCCGGCGCCGAAAGTGGGCAACTCGAATCAGTGCCGGGCAAGATTGTGTTCCGCTTCCATGCCCGCGATGTGCATATGGTCTTGGGTCCATCGAAGAAGGGGACGCCCGTTCGCTTCAAGGTAAAGCTGAATGGCGCAGCCCCTGGCGACGATCATGGATTCGATTCCGGCGCCGACGGCGCGGGTGAAGTTCGAGAGCCGCGAATGTATCAACTCATCCGTCAGAAGGGGCTGGTCAATGACGTGAACTTTGAGATTGAATTCCTTGATCCCGGCGTCGAGGCTTTTTCGTTTACGTTCGGCTAGTAAGTGTGGTTGCTTACGGTCTAAAGGGAAAGGCAATTTCACTACTTCAGAGCAGAAGCGACGATCTGTGTACTTCCGGTCTGTATCCCTGGCGAATGCACCGGACGAGTGGTTCTGGCGTGAGGATTGTAACGATTCGGTCTTTTGGCGCGTGAATCTTCCTCACATAGCCCCCGGGCGACCACAAAAGGAGCGCGTTGTCCCAAACGAGATAACTCGAGCCTTCGATCTGAACGAAGCCGCCATCAGGTAACGAGCCCAAGGACGATTCGTAGGTGACCTTTCGTTTCAGCCGGTCAATGCGGGCGCGATGAAGCTCTATATCGATTTGATCTGCGGAAGGAGTGTTCTGTTCACTTGGCTCTCGGGAGTAAGTCCAAGCCTCTTTGAAAGCATTAAATTTCTCCCGACGACATTCCGCACAGGGCCTGTGACCTGCGGCGAGCGCTACGGCTTCGTCGAGGAAGAACAGCTCCGTGTACCGGTTCGGAGACATCACGGATCGTCGCCTGCCTTTGAATTCCAACAGACACGTAATCCAACGTCGGCTTGCATACTGGCGAACGATCTCGCGATTCAGATTATGAAGCGCTCCGCCCCGGTTGCCCATAAACGTCCCACGGTCGGCGCAGGAGAAGATCGACCCGCCTGGGTCCACACGGTTTCGCAACGGCATTTTTAAGTTCCAAACGCAAATGATTGCTGGGCCGCCGCCCCCTTGGATTGCAAAGTTGACTTCAATCCACCAGGGCTTCGTAAGCCAGCCTTTTGAACTGACCGGCTGCAATGACCTCGTTGCTGGGCAATATATTGACCAAGAAGACGCCGACCATGTGTTCCTTAGGATCAATCCAGAAACTGGTCCCTGCCGCACCGCCCCAATTGTATTCGCCCTCCGAGCCCACGTTGCCTGACTTGCCAGGGCCCAAATTTACGGCGAACGTCAAGCCGAAACCGTAACCTTCCGCGGGCACTCCGCCGACGCGTGCCAGGGTGCCGAGGTGATCGCTCCTCATCAACTCGACCGACTTACGGCCGAGAATGCGCACCCCGTCCAGCTCGCCGTCGTTCAATAACATGCTGACGAATCGCGCGTAGTCGTCGAGCGTCGACACGGAACCAGCTCCGCCCAAGAGCAACGTCGGCTTCTTTTTGAAGTTTTCTTGCGCTGGGGATGTGGAGGGTTCGATGCCGCCGCCCTTTTTAGGCGTGTACAGTACCGCCAGACGTTTCCATTTTTCTTCTGGCACGAAAAACGCCGTGTCCTTCATGCCGAGCGGCCGGAAAATCCGCTCTTCGCAAAACTGGTCGAGCGGCTTGCCGGACACAACCTCGACCAGACGGCCCAGCACGTCAATTGAAAAACCGTAGTGAAAGGTCGTTCCAGGCTGGTGGTTTAGTGGGACGGTGGCGAGACGCCTTACCGCTTCCGCCAGATCGAACGACACCCAGCCGTTTCCGCCCTCCACACCCAACTTCTTGTAAGCAGGCTCCCCGTTTTCATCTTTCGGTCCAGCGTAATCGAGGCCAGTGGTGTGTCGGAACAGGTCGCGGGCTGTGATGGAACGATCCGCGGGAACTGTGTAGTATGTCCGCTGGCCGGCAGCGTCAACGGATTCTTGAGCCACGCTCATCTTCTTGAACTCCGGAAGGTACATCGATACGGGATCAGTAAGGGAGAACTTGCCCTCGTCGTAGAGAATCATGGCGGCGACGCCGGTGATTGCCTTCGTCATCGAGTACATCCGAACGATCGTGTCGGGCTTATAAGTACCCCAAGTCTCCCGGAAGATGACCTTGCCATTCCGCGCGATGAGGCCGGAAGCGCCATTTAATCGGCCTGCCGTGATCTGTTCCTCCATCACGGTATTGATCCGGTTCAGGCGATCGTGGGAGAAACCGGCCTGCTCCGGAGCGGCGGTCGGCAAATTCGCGCCGGGTACCAAGGATGCGCACAAACAGAAGACGAGTAAGGTTCGCATGAGCGCGAATCTATCACAAAGGCATGACGTGTGCGCCTAGGAACTGAGTCCGACGGCACCTGAGCAAGGGCTGCCAATGAGTGGAGAAAAGTTAAGAAGGCTCGCGATCGAGCCGCTTGACGCCGTCGGAGGTACCTATTACAACGAGACGTGCCATGCCAATGAACAAACCATGCTCAATCGCGCCCACGACGGCGTCTAATTCGCGCTGCAAGACACTGGGTGATTCGATGGCTCCGAACTCGCAATCGAGGATGTAGTTCCCGCCATCGGTGATGAATGGCGCCCCGTCGGGGCGGAGCCGGAGCGTTGGCGTTGCTTTCAACTTGGCCAGACTTAGCGCAGTGGCCTGCCAGCCAAATTGAGCGACCTCGACGGGCACTTTGGCGTGAGTACCCAACTGAGACACCAATTTGGATTCGTCGACGGCGATAATCAACCGCGAACTCGCGGTGGCCACGATCTTCTCGCGCAGGTGGTTTCCTCCCCCTCCTTTGATGAGATTGAGCGTACCGAGCTCAACCTCGTCCGCTCCATCGATTGTCACGTCGATTTGTGAATATTCGCCCAGCGTCGACAACTGGATTCCGAGGCTGCGTGCTTGCTGGGCAGTCTGTTCTGAGGTGGGGATGCCAATGATTTGCAGCCCTTCTTTGACTCGCTGTCCGATGGCGTCCACGGCTAACCTCGCTGTACTTCCCGAGCCGAGACCGACGATCATTCCGTCCCGCAGTTCTGCCGCGGCCGCTTTTGCCGCTTCCTGCTTGAATTCGTTAATTCGCAATTGCCGTTCCGAATTTTTTTCTGTGCTCATGGATGACCACCTATTTCTTTGAGACGTCCGCAACTGAAGGGGCTTGGGGTTTTTGGCGTGCTGCCGTAAATAGGTAGACCTGGCCTCGGGCCATCATCATAGGGTGATCCCTCCGTCCACACTAATGACTTGCCCTGTGACATAGCTGTCCGGCTCCAACAGGAATCGGACTGCGCGGGCAATGTCTCCGCCTCGTCCGAAGCGGCTGATCGTTTCATCGCTTATGAACTTGTCGTATTTTCCCGATCGGATACTCACTTGAGCCATGCCCGAATCGATGATGCCGGGGGCGATTACATTCACCCTTATATTGTGTGGAGCCCGCAGTTCCTTTGCCAGGATCCGCGCTCCGTGAATCAGCGCCGCTTTCACGCCAGCATAGGCGGTCGACCCCGAAAACAGCGCGACGCCCTGCATGGTTGAGAACAGCACGATCGAGCCCGCAATTTTCGATTGCTTCATCCGCTCAGCCGCCTCGCGCGCCAGCAGCAATGGTCCCAGATAGTTCACAGCGTGTGAAGCGATCATCTGCTGTTCCATTTGCGCGGCGGCGGCGACCCTTGCCGGATTTCCGGTGAATACGACTAGTCCGTCGATCGGGCCAGCAGCGCTTAACAGCCGGTCACGATCTTCCTGCTTGGTGATGTCAGCCTGCACAATCTCTATGTCGGGGGATAGCGTCCGCAATTCTTCCGCCCGCGCGGCATTGCTCAGGTAGCTGACCACTAGATGGGCGCCCTCCGTAGTGAGCAACTCCACCGTCGCCCGTCCCAGGCCGCCTGATCCTCCAGCCAGTAAGATTCGCATTGAGGTGTCTACTCCGCTTGACGCGTGATCCAATGGGGCCGACTGTGTTCAATGGCCGCGTATCCCAGTGCTACCACGGAGACGTACATCATGAGCACTTCGCTGTCGCCCAGGTTGAATTCGAACAATCCACCCACAAGGATGCCAATGGTAACGGCGACTACTGCCTGCAACATGAAGCGTTCATCCGACAGGCCGGGCGGCAAGCGGCGCAGCGTTCGGAACATGTCCCATAGAATCGTTCCGATCAGCCAGACAAAGACCAGCAGGGCTGGAATGCCGCGTTCGGCTGCGTATTGAACATAGATGTTATGAAGATGACCGTAAAAGCCCTCGGGTTTGGGCTTGAGGTCCGCGGGCATGTAGCTGTCGAACTGTTGGCGGATCTGCTCAGGCCCTAATCCAAACCATGGATGAGCTTTTATCATCTCGATGCCGGTCAAGAAGGTAACCATGCGGTGCCGATTCGAATCTGTGTCCCCGTGCGGGTGGAACAGGCTTTCAACCCTCGCTTTTCCGGCCGCGGGTGCTAGCAGGTAGGCGATCGCCAGCACCACTGGCAGCAATAAAACCATTTTCGGCCTGCCGTGATCTGTTCCTCCAAATACAGAACGGAGGGAATTGTGGCGAGCCAGATGCTTCGGGTCCAACCGAGCAAAATCGCCAGCACGAGGACAGCCATGCCGCTATAGGCCCAGGACGGCAGCTTTCGCTTGGCGAAACACCAATGCGCCAAGAGAACCGAAAGAGCGCTCAACTGGAGCGCGCCGAAGGTCATCCAGTGGCCTTCAAAACCCGTGATGCGCCGCTCCAGGTATCCTTGGTAGAAATCGACGCCCGCCTGCTTGAAGTGCTGATACTTTTGCACGAACTGGAACAAGCCGAGCAGCCCAGATGCCGTGGCTGCCGCGGCCCACCCAGCTACCAAGTAATACAGCTTGTCAAAATGATCGCGAAAGACGCCATAAAGCAAAGGAATAAAGAAGAAGACAAAAAACTTCTTGATTTGCGGCCGTCCGCCCCAAGGATCGGGCGATAGAAACACAGAGAGCAGAGTGAGAAGAAAGAAGACCGCCAGGGCTGGCCAGATCCGAGGGAACGTCAACTTCCTTCGGTAGATCAGCAGTAAAAGAATGCCCAGTCCGAGCAAAGTCTGACTTGCCGCAATCGATACCTGGATGAGCGTGGCGGCGGCTGTCGCCACAATAATCTGGACCTGTTCATGCCGTTGAGCCGGCTCTTGGGGTAGCACCGGATTCAGTATGCCAGAATGAAGGGCGAAGACCTTACGTATGCAGGTTTACTTGCTTCGCCACGGAATCGCGGAAGAAGGTCACGTCGGTATGCGCGATGCCGACCGGCAATTAACTTCTGAGGGAAAGCGCAAGCTGCGGGAAACACTCCGCATCCTAACGAATGCCGATGTTGCGCCGACACTCATTTTGAGCAGCCCACTGGTCCGCGCGGTCCAGACGGCCGAACTAGCCCGTGAACTGCTGAAGACGAAGAATGCAGTCCTTCTCACAAAGGCTCTGAGTCCCAATTCCACCGTCGAACAAGTGTGGGAAGAGTTACGTGTTCATCGCGACGAGACAGAACTGATGCTTGTTGGACACGAACCCCTGTTTTCGCGTCTTTCTGCTTACCTGTTGGGCGCAACGGACCTGAAAATCGATTTCAAGAAAGGCGCGGTTCTGCGCGTTGATTTTGACAGCTTCGGCCATCAACCGCGCGGGACACTGCGTTGGTTCTTCGTGTCGCGTCTGGCAAGCAAGACCGTTCGTGCCGGAGACCAAGGCGATTGAGCCGTAACCGTCGCTAAGACATTAACATTGAACTACCGCCAGCGCCCACCATCCGCCCGGCCTCTTGCCATCTCTCCTGCCCGGAGAGTCGCCTTTGAGGTGTTAGAGCGTGTTAATGAGGGCGAATATGCAAGCGACGAACTGTTGACCCGCGCTGCTGCGCTCGAGTCGCGCGACGCTGGACTTGCTTCGCAGCTTGTCTTCGGCACGCTGCGCTACCAGAGCCAGCTTGATTTCCTGGTGGAGCATTTTGGTGGGCGGGCCCCCGGCCAACTGGAGGGTCCGGTGCTAATCGCCCTGCGCCTCGGCATCTTCCAATTGCGCTATCTCGACCGGGTCCCTACCCACGCGGCTGTGCATGAAACGGTGGAACTGGTGAAGCACCAGACGCGCGCTGCCTCGGGACTTGCGAACGCCATCCTCCGTAAGGTGACCCGTGACCCCCTGCGCTGGCCCGGCAAATCGATCGAACTCTCGTGCCCACGCTGGCTGCTTCGAAAATGGACGAGTCAGTTTGGCGCAGAAGCCGCTGACGGCATTGCCCGCGCCGCACTTGTCGAGCCGGAAGCCTACGTTCGTGTTCGTCCTGGCGAAGCTTTGCCGACCGACGCGGCGCTCGAACCGACCGATGTGCCGGGTTGCTATCGGGTGGCCGACAATCCGCCCGCTGGTTTTCGCTTTCAGGACATCAGTTCGCAAGCCATCGTTCCCTTGTTGCAACTCGCGCCGGGCCAAACTTTCCTCGATCTCTGCGCGGCCCCCGGAAATAAAACCGTGCAGGCTCTCGAGACGCCGTTGCGCGCCGTTGCCGGTGACATTTCTGAGCGACGGCTGCGAGATGTACCCGATGTTTGCCCGCGGGTGGTGCTAGATGCGGCGAGACCGCTCCCTTTTCGGATGAAATTCGATCGGGTGTTTATTGATGCTCCTTGTTCGGGTACTGGCACTTTGGCGCGAAACCCTGAGATCAAATGGCGCGTCCAAGCGAGGAACCTGGAGACTCAGCAGCACCGGCAGGTTCAGATTCTTGAGCGTGGTATTGAAGCATTGGCGCCGGGGGGGCTGCTTCTGTACGCAACTTGCTCACTTGAGGCGGAAGAGAATGGGGACGTGGTCCGTGGGGTTCTATCGAGGCTCGCTGTGAACCGTGCCGATAAATTGAAGCCGCCGCCAGCCGTGGAATTGGTGGGGGAACACTGGCGTCTTCCAGGCCGCGATAAGGGGGACGGCTTTTACGCCGCCGTGATAAAATCAGGGAATTCTGGGGAGTAGCTAGGCCCTCGCGAGCCGACCTGCGCCCGAGATAGAATTCTCAGCCAGGTCTCCGAGCTGTCCGGCACTCGGGAGCTTTTCAAGAAGTTTTAGAAGCGTGACAAGCTGGTCAGCTAACTGTGGTTCAGATTCTTCCATCCATTCTCGCCTCTGACTTCGCTCGGCTGGGCGAGCAGGTTCGACTCGTAGAATCGGCTGGAATTGAAATGCTGCACGTCGATATTATGGACGGCCACTTCGTTCCCAACCTCACCTTTGGTCCACCTGTAGTAGAGTCGCTGCGCCGCGTCACAAAGTTACAACTGGACCACCACTTGATGATTGAGGACCCCGATTTCTTCGCGCCTCTCTTCATCAAAGCGGGCGCCACGTCAGTTAGTGTTCATTATGAGGTGTGCCGCCACCTGCACCGTACTCTCCAGTTGATTCGAGGCGAAGGGGCGAAGGCCGGTGTGGTGATCAACCCGGCCACACCTGTCTGGTTTCTGTGTGACGTGTTGGAAGTTGTAGACTACGTGTTGGTAATGAGTGTTAACCCGGGCTTTGGCGGGCAGGAGTTCATCCCCCACTCTGTCGAAAAGGTCCGGCAGTTGGATCGCTACCGGAAAGAAAAAGACTTGCGGTTCGCTATCGAGATCGATGGCGGAATCTCAGAGCACAATGTCGCGGAAGTTGTTGGTGCGGGAGTGGATTGGATTGTGGCCGGTACGTCGGTCTTCCACGCTCCGGACCCTGTTGCCGCGATTCATGAAATGCAGCAGCGGGCGAACGAAGCTTATCGCGAAACCTGGCGTTTCGCGCCTCAGGCTCCGGTTCCTGCTCCAACATCGATGAGGATGTAAGGAAAACATGATTCTGAAGTATGGATGGCCCCTAAAGGCCTTTGTCATTGCTACTGTCATCGCGTTGCCGGCGTCTTCTTCTGTCTTCAAAAAGAAGAAGTACGAAAACCCGATTTCGAAGAACACGCAGCAGCCCGATAAGGTTCTGTTCGACAAGGCCATGAATGACATCGAGCACGGCCGCTATGAAATCGCCCGCTTGACGCTACAGACTCTTATTAACACTTACGACTCAAGCGAATACCTTGCCAAGGCCAAGCTGGCGATAGCCGATAGCTGGTTTCGCGAAGGCGGTTCGAACGGGCTGGCTCAGGCTGAGGCCGAGTACAAGGACTTCATCCTTTTCTATCCGCAAATGCAGGAATCGGCAGAGGCTCAGGATCGCATCTGCCAGATTCACATCAACCAAATGACTAAGGCGGAACGGGACGACACTCAGGCTCGCATTGCCGAGCAGGAGTGCAAGAAAGTTATTGAAGACTTCCCCAATAGCAAGTTCGCGCCACTTGCGACGCAGAAGGTTCGCGACATTCAGGAAGTGCTGGCGGGGCATGAAGATTTTGCCGGTACCTATTATTTCAAGCGCGGCGCCTACCCGGCCGCCGCCAATCGGCTTGATGGTTTGGTGGATCAGTATCCTTTGTATAGCGGATCCGATGAAGCTCTGCTGAAGGCAGGCGAGTCGTATCTGGCTATGGACAAGAAGCGCTTCCGCCAGCAGGCGATTAATGATTTCAGCAAGATTGTTCGCGACTATCCGGGCAACCCGAGAGTCGTTGAACAAGCCAAGCGCCATCTTACCGACCTTGAGGCCCCCATCCCCGAGACGAATCCCGAAGCCTTGGCGATGTTGAAGTACAACAAAGAGCACTACGTGAAGCCTTCGCTTTACCACCGGGAGCTGGCCACCTTCATCACTGGTGCACCTGACATGAGCCACGCCTCGAAGGAAGGTCAACCCACCATGACTGCGATGAGGTCACCGATTCCAGTCAGCGTTCCGGTTCAGGTTGACACTGCCAGCGCCGCGGGCGCCGGTGCCCCGGGATCCGGTACCAATGACGTCAGCGTCCAGCAATTGAGCGGTGATTCGAGCAAACTCGATAATTCGCCCGACGCTCGCAAGGCTGCGCCCGCTGCGACCACCGATGCGGCGCCTGCTGCCGCAGCGCCGCCACCTTCGAATCACGCCAAGGCGATCGCCGAGGCCCAGGCTGACCAGGCCAAACGAGCCAAGAAGGCAAAGAAGACCTCGAAGACCACGGCTCAACCTGCGTCTACCACGACTACGACCGATCAACCTGCCTCGACGGGCACAACGGCACCGGCCGGCCAGACCACGACTCCACCGGCTCAGACACCGCCAGCCCAGACTCCCCCGGCCCCGACTACGCCCCCGCAGCCGCAGCCATAACCGCGATCAGATGAATCGAATTCTGCTTGCTGACGATAGTCCCCAGGCGTTGCGCCTTGCTGAACAGATTCTGACATCCGGAAAGAACCAGGTGGTTAGCGTTACGGATGGGGCGACTGCTCTCCACCGGCTGATCGAATTCGATCCGGACCTGCTTCTTTGCGATGTCTATCTGCCTACGCGAAACGCATTCGATCTGGCGCGTTTCATCAGGGCCCAGCCCTGCCTGAAGCGCGTACGAATCGTGTTCGCCGCGGGTCCGGCTGACCGCTTTGATGAACAGGATGCCCGGAACGCCGGAGCTGACGCGATTCTTCGAAAGCCATTCGAAGCAACGTCTTTGCTGACGACAGTTGAACCGTTGCTAGAAGCTGCGTACGCCGAGCGCGAAGCTGGATCGCAGGACGCAAGTGCCGGCGAATCGGTCCAGGTGGATCGGGATACCGTGCGGGCGGCGGTTACGCTGGCTCTGGAAAGTGCGACGGGGACATTGATCAACGAGCTGACCGATCGGGTTTTGCTGGCGCTTTCGCAACAGCGGGTCGGGGCACCGCCAACGGCGGCAAAATCTGTTGCTGCAAAAGCGTCTGATGCGGTCTTTGGTCCTGCTCCGGCTGCTAGCAAATAGGGACTGGCTTGGTTGTTGTGCTGGGTCACGGCTTCCGAGCATTACTTCTGCGTCAGGTGTGTTCCGGTTCAGCTGGAAATGAAGAAGGCGAGCGCCTCATTGCTCCGGCAGACTCTCCAGATTTGCCCTGAGGATCTTCGTGTCGCGATGAGCGGCCCCATATCGCTGCAAGGAGGCGGAATACGCCTGACGCAGCAGATCGCGCGCTTCCTCCAGCTGCCCCAGATCCTTCAGCACCATTGCCAGATTCGACTGACTGCGGACGAGGGAGGGATGGCCGGGCTCGAACGAATTTTCGTCGGAGGCCAGCGCCTGACGCAGCAGATCGCGCGCTTCCTCCAGTTGCCCTAAATTCTTCAGCACCGTTGCCAGATTCGATTGCCTAATGGCGATGGAGGGATGGCCGGGTTCGAACGAATTCTCAGCGGCGGCCAGCGCCTGACGCAGCAGATCGCGCGCTTCCTCCAGCTGCCCCAGATCCTTTAGCACTAGTGCCAGATTCGACTGCCTGCTGGCGATGGAGGGATGGCCGGGTTCGAACGAATTTTCGTCGGCGGCCAGCGCCTGACGCAGCAGATCGCGCGCTTCCTCCAGCTGCCCCAAATCATTCAGTACCAGGGCCAGATTCGACTGTCTGATGGTGGGGGAGGGATGGCCGGGCTCGAATGACTTTTCATCGGAGGCCAGCGCCTGACGCAGCAGATCGCGCGCTTCCTCCAACTGCCCCAGATCCTGCGCCACCATTGCCAGATTCGACTGACTGCTGGCGATAGAGGGATGGCCGGGTTCGAACGACTTTTCATCGGAGGCCAGCGCCCTGCAAAGCGAATGGCGGGCGGCGGTGAATCTACCCATGGTTCGATGGTGCATCCCGACGAAGTTTAGGAGTCTTCCCCGATCTTCCGGTTTGAGCCGGTCCGTTGAAGCGAGAAACTCAGCATGAGGGATGAGCAACTCTAGCTCGCGGTTCGTGCTCGCATCGGGATCGTCATTGGCTCTTTGCATCTGTTCTTGCAGAGCTTCGCGGCACCTGTCAAACGGCGAGGTATGATCCACTGCATTCCGGTGGCGGGCGAAGGCGAGAATCAGGCGGTGTGCCAGCGGGTCACCGCCGCTGGACACTTCCACTAAAGATAGCCTTGCAAGCTCACTTACGGCTTTTCTCAGTTCGTCCTGTAACGGCGTCTGTTCTGGTAAATTCGTGACGGTCCGCAAGAATTTCTGCGGCACCGGCGCCGGCGCCAGCTCGCCCATCACCCGAAGCAGATGTTTCGCCGAATCGGCTAAAATATTCCAGCTCAACTGAAACGTCGCCACCACATCACGTTCGTGCCGGCTCGGCAGCTCATCTCGATACTCCGCTGCGAATGCTCTCAACACCTCGACTTCCCCTAAACGTTTCATCTCATCAATCAGCGCAGGGACGCTGATATCTTTGCGGTAATTCAGATAGCTCTTTGCAAGCTCGAGGGCCAATGGCAGGCCACCGAGCTGTTCCGCCAGCGCTCCGGCAGACTGTCCAAACTGTCTTTCTCCTGAGTTCAGCAGTCGGACACCCTCTTCGATCGTTAGAAAAGGAAGTCGCACCGTGGCCCCGGCAAGGTCCTGCCGCCGCGTCGTAATGATCGTATGCACTCGCCCTGTGTTCGGCAGGAACGGCCGTAGCTTCAAGTCCTCAGGGAAATTATCGAGAATCACGAGGCTCGCCAGGCCTCTGCTATTCAGTTCACGCCAGACCTGCGCCAATTGTTCCGGTTCCTCAGCTTTAGTATCAACCTCAACACGGGCTGCCTCGCTGATTCGCGTTATCATCGCGATCATGCCGTGATCGGCCTCAACCCAATACACACCGCCCGGATAGACGGAGCCGAACCGATGAGCATATTCGATCGCCAGCTGGGTCTTGCCGAGTCCCCCTGTTCCGGCGACAACGCCGATGCCCTGAACAACAGTCGTGCTGTCCTGGAATACCGAATCATAGAGTTCCCAGAGAGCACCGACGCGGCCTACGAATTTATCACCCAGCGGGACATAGGCATCCAGTGATACTTAGGAAGCGGATGCACAGGCGGAAGGCTGCTCCTGTCACTAATTGTGAAGTTGCTGCTCGGCACGCCACCGAGCTCGCGGCAGATGCGCTCGTAGTTTTGTTCAAACAATGGGCTGGTTGAAACGTCAATAGCCTGCACCTGACGGAGGAAGCGTGGAAACGTCGGCAAATCGCGACATGGGTGCAACATCAACGGACGTACCTTACGTTTCAAGGCCGCCGGATCATCGGCAATGCTGCTGGTGCGCTCCACTTCCACCCATTCGGAGTTGCAAAAGTCGGGCGACAGGACAAAAACAATGTATGCACATTCATCGAGCGCTCGTTCCAGGGCTCTGACCCAGTTATCACCCCACCCAATGGATTCGATGTCGAAAAAGCACGTCACACCATCGCGAGATAGTCGGCGGTACAGCTCTTTGACAAACTCCTTGTCCTTACTGCTGTGACTCAGGAATACCCGATAAGTGGATACGGCCACTGGGCCATGCTACCGCATAAGCGTTCTAACCGTCGCCAAGCGTGGGAGGGGTAAACCCAGTGGGGCTCATCGAGACGATGAGTAATACGGCCCTCACACGCTTGCTTACGCGCGCGGCTCGGCAGGGCGGCTCGCGATCTTGGGCTAAAGAGTCGCTGGGCGGCACCCGCATTGTGTGTGCTTGAGGTGCACAATAGACAGAGGCACTCTTATGGCTGACAACTCTTTCGACGTCATGTCGAAAATCGACCTCGCCGAGGTATCTAACGCTATCGCTCAGGCGATGAAAGAAATCCAGACCCGCTACGATCTCAAGGACTCCAAGTCCACGGTCGAACTCAACGAGAAGGACCGCAAGATACTGCTGGCTTCGGGCGACGAATACAAGCTCAAGTCGGTGAATGAGATCCTGGGCCAGAAGTTGGTAAAGCGCGGCATTCCTATTAAGGGACTTACTTATGGCGCCATCCTGCCTGCGACACACGGCAGCGTCCGCCAGGAGATTACGCTGCAAAACGGCATTCCTATTGAGAAGGCCAAGGACGTGGTGCGCATCATCAAAGACAGCAAGGTGAAGGTGCAGGCCACCATCCAGGGGGATGTGGTTCGCGTCTCGGGCAAAGACCGGGACACGCTCCAGCAGGTGATGGCCCTTCTTAAGAATCACGATTTCGATATCGACATGACATTCGGCAACTACCGGTCGAATTGATGGCGCGCCGGATTGAATCGCTTTTCATCGCCGGACCCGCCGGAACACTCGAAGCACTGATTGAAGAGCCGGAACAGCGGGATGCGGTAGAAGCGGCGCTAATCTGCCATCCGCACCCGCTGCATGGGGGCACGATGCACAACAAGGTGGTCTATCGCCTGGCGCGGGGCCTGCGTCAAACCGGGCGCGTTGTGCTGCGCTTCAACTATCGTGGCGTCAATTTGAGCGAAGGCGAACACGCGCACGGCCAAGGCGAGATCGACGATGCGCGGGTCAGTCTTGAAGAGCTTCGCCGCCGGTATCCCAGCCTGCCGGTGATGATTGGCGGCTTCTCGTTCGGCTCACGCATCGCTCTGAAGACGGCGCTGGCCCATCCGGAACTCTCACGCGTCATTGCGGTCGGTTATCCGACCACGTATAAGAACCGCACCTATATAAACGAGATCAAGGTTCCGAAGATCTTCATTCAGAGCACCCACGATGTGCACGGGCCTCGCGAGGATTTTGAGCCCTTTTTCGCCGCGTTGCCCGAACCGAAGCGATTGATCTGGATCGAAGCTGGCGATCACTTCTTTCGAGATGCGCTTGACCCGTTTGAACAGGCTGTGAAAGAGGCGGTCTCGGATTAGCCGGCGTTAAGGATTGACCTCTTGTTGTTTGTCCGGGTATTATTAGTTTTACCCAGGTAAAGCGAAGAGGTTCCATTGTTAGACATCGAGAGACATAACACCTGCACGGCTTTTGCGGGGACGGTTCGGATTGCTTCGGGCGATCTGCAACAAGTCGTACTGAAGGCCAAAGCGGTGCTTGATCGGTCGAAATATGCACAGGTGCTGATTTTCGACGACCGATCGAGTGAGTTGATTGAAGTGGATTTTCGCGGCACCCCGGCTGAAGTTTCGGAACGAATCGATCGCATAGCTGGCGTCGATTCAGCTACAGGAGAGCCACAGCCTGCGGAAGAAACGCGACGGCCCGGACGACCCAAGTTGGGCGTGGTGGCCCGAGAAGTCACTTTGTTGCCGCGCCATTGGGATTGGCTCGCGATGCAGCCTGGCGGGGCTTCCGTTGCGCTTCGAAAACTAGTTGAACATGCCAGAGTGGCAAACCAGGGCAAGGACCGACTGCGGCGTGCCCGCGACTCCGCTTATCGTTTTCTCTCCGCAATGGCGGGCAATGAACCCGGTTTTGAAGAGGCAACGCGCGCCTTATTCGCGGGTCAGCAGGAAGCGTTTAGCACACGCACCGAAGCTTGGCCGCGTGATGTACGGGACCACGCAAGGAACCTGGCTGCGGCTTGTTTCGAGTAGCGGGCGAGTGTTTATTTGCCGCTTAGTGCAAGAAGCGCGGCGATTTCCTGCGGCGTCAGCTCGCGAAACGCGCCCATGGAGAGGCCTTCGAGCGTGAGCGGCCCGATCTGAACGCGGACGAGTTTGAGCACTTTACTTCCGATGGCTTCGAGCATGCGACGCACCTGGCGGTTGCGGCCTTCGGTGATAGTGATTTCAAGGAAAGTACAGGTGGCGGTGTGGCGCATCAATGTCACCTCGGCAGGGCGAGTGGGACCGTCGCTCAGTTCGACGCCCTGGCGCAGTGACTCGAGTTGCTGTTCGGTGAGCAGGCCGGAGGCCTTGACGAGGTACTTCTTTGGGACGTGACGCTCAGGATTTGTGAGCGCTTCCGCCAGTTGCGTATCGTTGGTGAGCAGCAAGAGGCCGCTGGTATCGAGATCGAGACGGCCAACCTGCGCGACAAACTGATCGATGCCTTCGAGGAGATCGTAGACGGTGGGACGGCCTTCGGGATCTTTATAAGTGGTGACGTAGCCTTTCGGCTTGTAGAGAAGAATGTAGCGGCGGGCCTGGTCGCGTACCTGTTTGCCATCGAAGGTGACGTAGTCGCGTTCAAGGTCGACCCACTGGTCAGGATTGCGCATGACTCGGCCGTTGACGGACACGCGGCCATCGCCGATCCAGGTGCGCGCTTCCGTGCGCGAGCCGAAGCCGGCCTTTGAAAGAACTCGTTCGAGGGTCTTGAGCGGACGCTTCTCACCGGCTGTTACGGGAGGGCTCTTGACGGACTGACGCTTGGCGGTTGGGCGCTGAGGTGGAACGCGCCGTGGCATTGGCAGATCAGCGACCGGTTCCCGAGGTCTTAGTGGGTTTTGTGTCTGCTACGGGCAGAGGCTTGCGCGGGAACATTTCGTCCTGGTTGGCGATTTCGTAGACCGCGGTTGCAATGATGGCGGATGCTTGCATCAGGTCTTCAGCAACGGCATGGCTGTAGGTGTCCATATTTGAGTGGTGCGTGATGGTGCCGTAGTCGAGCGGATCCTGGATGAACTGGAAGCCGGGGAGACCGACGGCATCGAAGGAGAGATGGTCGGTACCGCCAGTGTTCTTGAGCGTGATGGTGGAAGCGCCGAGGTCGGCGTAAGGCGTCAAGATGTGCTGGAAGATGGGACGGGCCGCATCGTTTCCTTGCAGGTAAACGCCACGAATTTGGCCGCTGCCATTATCGAGATTTAAATAGGCGTCGAGCTTCGCATGTTCAGGTTTGAGCTGCATGGTCTTGGGGTCAGCGAAGTGCTGTTTCACGTAAGCTGCCGAACCGTAGATGCCTTCTTCTTCGCCGCTCCAGAGGCCGATGCGGACTGTGCGTTTCATGGGTAGGTTGAGAGCCTTAAGAACGCGAACGACCTCAATCATCACGGCGCTTCCGGCACCGTTGTCGGTGGCGCCGGTGCCCGAATGCCAGGAATCGAAGTGGGCGCCAACCATGACGACTTCGTCAGCCTTCGACGTGCCTGGAATGTCGGCGACGATGTTATTCCCCATTTCGTCGGTGGAGGACGTTTTTACTTTTAAGTCAGCGCTGATGGTGACGGGAATCTTTTTATCGAGCAGGCGCGTAATGCGGGTGTATTGTTCTTCGTCGACGACAAAGGTGGGCGGCGCAGGCGTGCTGGCCGCTTTTTCAGAGCCTGCCGCTTCGGCGTGGTTCAGACCATCGTGGTCACGCGAGTCAGTCTTTATGATGGCAACCACACCTTCGTCCGCGAGGAATTTGCTCAGCTTGTTATTGAGCGCGTCGAGGCGATTGATGAATTCGTCGATGTCGGCGCTGGTCATAGACATGAAGAACTGGTTTTGTGCTTCGGGCTCCTCGGGAAATTCGAAGTGATCCCAGTCGATCTTGTTTCGCTTAAAGGGCACCGGGGACTTGGCGATATCGGCGAGTTCAGCGTCGGTGTACCGACGAAAGTTGGGATTTGTACGGGGCGGACTGATTTTCGGGGCTGAGGTGAGAATGATTTTCCCCTTCAGTTTGCCTTTCCACTTGGTCTCAAACTCGGCAATGTGATCGGCGCGTTTGGTCAGGTCGTATTCGCGGGCTGGGAGCGGAGTCAACATGACTTCGCCTTTGACGACGCCGTTGGTGGGGGCGGACCACGCGAGCGGCGTTGCGACGAGATGCGAATAACGCGGGGAGATCATGTCAACGGTGTATGACTCGACCGCCCAACTACGACCGAACGGACCCCAGGGTTCGAGGTGTACGTTGACTAAGCCGTAAGACGTGAGCCGGTCAGACGCCCATTTTGCGGCTTCGTTGAATTCGGGGGAGGCTGTGAGGCGAGGGCCGTAGACATCGGACAGGTAAGAGAGCGTCTCCATTACCTGCGAGCGGTCGAATGCTTCGCCCTTGATCTTGCCGACCGTCTCTAGAGTTTTTGGATCGTCCTGAGCGTAGAGCGAGGCGGAACAGAGGAGAAGGACGGAGAGCGAACGCATAGGGGTGAGTTTAGCAGTTGGGGGTGCGTGGGATGCGGAGTCTCGAAACCGTAGCGGCGGTTAGTCTTTTGATTTTTGGTCGAAGAGGTCGGCGCGGTCGACACGCTCGCCGTGGAAGACTACTTCCGTGACGTGTTCCACCAGCGAAATGTCAGTTAGTGGATTGCCCTCGACCAGGATGAACGTCGCTTCGAGGCCGGGCTTGATGGCTCCGAAACGCTTGTCGGCGCGTAAGGCCCGCGCAGCGTTCAATGTTGCGGCCTGGAGAGCAACGGCGGGCGGAATGCCCGCCTGGACCCAGAGCGTAAGCTCGCGTTGAACTGTGGGACCGTGAATCACCAGTAGGTTGCCTGCATCTGAGCCCGTAATCAGCGTTACGCCAGCCGCATAAGCCGCTTTCAAGTTTGTTTGAGCGCGATCAAAGGACAGAGATACGTGTGCGGCCGAACTGGTGTCCCTCGATTTTTTGAGGGTTGCTCGAGTCTGGTCAATCAAAGTGCGTGGAGCGACGGCCTGGAGCAAAGACCTGTCTAACAAGTCGAGCTTATTTTGCGACAAATCACGAACCGCTTCAATCACAGACATGGTCGGATCGTAGGCGATGCCCTTTTGTTTCATCGCGGCGAAGGAGGCGTCTGGTATCAGTTCGCGGAAGCTTCCGTGCTCAATGGTGTTGGTGCCCGCTTCGATGGCCAGATTAACGTCGGTATTGTCGCCTGTGTGAGTGGCGACGGGCAGTCCGTCAGCATGGGCTTCCTTGACTATTTCACGATAGAGGTTCGAATCAAGTCGATTAAAGAGCTGTCCGGCCGAGCCAGTTTCGAGAATCGCCTTGATGCCATCGACATTGCGTGCTTTTAGCTGGTCAACCTGAGTACGCGCTTCGTCAACAGTCTTCGGAGTGCGGACCATTTGGGACTCCAGCATGGCCCGCATGTTTTCTGGAACGTACTTCGCGTATTCAGTGCCGTGGCCTCCGGGAGCGGTGAACATGGGACCGCAGACGAACGGCTCGGCACCAAGATAGAGGCCGCTTAAGAGGGCGTTGCGGAGTTTCAGGCTTTGGTCAAGCGAGTCGCCGGTGCTGCGGACAGCGGTGATACCGCTATAGAGATAAGCGGCGAGTTCGCGGTACTGGCCCTCAGCCGAGTAACTGGCTTGATCTGTATAGATGCCTCCGGGAGCGCCCAGATGAACGTGCATGTCGATCAAGCCGGGCAGGAGAGTTTTACCCGCGGCATCGATGACTTCGGCGTTCAACGAACCGGTATTGGTGGGCGGCGTTTCAAAGACGGTTTCAATTTTTCCATTGCGTGTGAGGACCGCGCCATTGGGGATCACCTTGCCGTCACCAACAAAGATGCGGACGTTCTGAAAAAGCGAACTGCGATTGCGCCGCAAGTTGCGGGTCACGATTTTGTCCTGTTCGACGTTCTGTTTTGTTTTCGATTGAATGACGCCGAGGATGATAAACGGAGCAAGCACTACGGGAATCCAGAGCTTGGCGCGGCCGGAGATTTTCTCTTCCTTTTCCCAGCGAAAGAGCTTGATGCCAAGGAAGACGGCTGCGATAGCGGTGAGGATGAGAGCCGCGGCGGCAGTGAGCGGAATTGCGCTGAACATTGAATCGCCCGTGATGAGAAGGGACTGGAGGCCCTTGTTCAAATAGGTCGCGGGGAGGAACTGAGCAACGTCCTGCAGCCATCCCGGAAGAAAAGAAGAGGGGAACGTTACACCGCTCAGAAAGAGCATGGGCAGATAGAGTATCTGAATGACGATCTGGCTCTCCTGCATGGAATTGACGACGCTTGCGATGATCATTCCCATGGCCCGAAAGGACAGGGAGCCGATGGCAACGAAGAGGAACAGATCTGCCGTGCGGGCCGGAAGAGGCATTTTAAACTGCAAGTGGGCGGCGAGCAGGATGATGAGGACGACGGGCAGGTAACTGACAAGGCCCGCGACCATCGACGCGATGATGATGGGGGCGGGACCGACCGGCGCAACCTTGAAGCGCCGAAGAATACCGGATTCGCGTTCCGAGACGGCGCGCATGCCAGCTCCAAAGAAGCCGCCACCGAGAACACCGATGACGAGGACCATGCAGACCACCTGCGCCATGCCAGCCGGATTCTTCGATCCTCCGTAGACATACGAAAAGATGACGAAGAAGATCATGGGGAAGAACAGCTGAAAGAACAGGACGGAGCGGTCACGCGCCATTAGTCTCAGGTTGTTGCGAATCTGGGCCAGGTACGGTTTCATGCTTCGCGGAGCCTCTTGCCGGTGAGTTCGATAAAGACGTCTTCAAGAGTGGGACGTTTGAGATGAATGTCTACGAGTTGGAGGCCGAGCGAGTCGATCCACTTGACCGCTTCGACGATGGTTTTGGCGGGCTCGTAGGACTGCATCGAGATGGTGCGGCCACCGCCCGTAACAATGTATTTGGAATCGCGGAGTGAGTCCGGCAGGCGATCGATGGGCGCGGGCTCATTGGTCGAGATCTCAATCATGGCGTTGCCGAGCGTGCGCTCCTGAATCTCGCGCGGGGTGCCAAGTTCGATGATGCGGCCAGCGTCGATGATGGCGACACGATCGCAGAGACGCTCGGCCTCCTCGATGTAGTGGGTGGTGAGCAGGATGGTCCGCTTGTTGCTTTTGAGTTCCAGGATGAGCTTGTGAATTTCAAGTCGGACCTGTGGGTCGAGGCCGGTGGTTGGTTCGTCAAGGAAAAGCAGGGCGGGATCGTTGACCAGAGCAAGCGCCAACGCGACACGCTGTTTCTGGCCGCCGGAGAGCGATGAGTAGAAGGCGTTTGATTTTTCGGTTAGCTGGAGGCGATCGAGGAGTTTGTGATTGTCGATATTGCGCTGGTAGAACGCGGCGAATAGGTCGAGCGCTTCGATGACGCGTATTTTCTCAGGCAGGTTTGTGGCTTGGAGACAGACGCCGATGCGCTCTTTGAGATTGCGGGCCTGGGTGCCGGGGTCGAAGCCCAGGACGGAGACATTCCCGGAGGTGCGCTGGCGGAGACCTTCGAGGATTTCAACCGTTGTGGTTTTGCCTGCGCCATTGGGACCCAGCAGGCCGAAGACTTCACCTTCGCGGACCTCGAGGTCGATGCCGCGCACCGCTTCATTCTCTCCGTAAGATTTCTTGAGGTTCTCTACGGCAATGGCCGCTGACGACATGTCGTTTTATCCTCTTATTGTCTTCCGATGATACGAGGGGAAGTGGCCGATTGTTCTGCGCGGTAGACGAATGGTGGCCGGCAGGTCGCGAATGGCAGCGGCGCGTCGACGAAAAGGGGAACAATGGCCGGGTCAATCATAGATTTGCAGATTGCGATCTACAGGAGGCGTTCGCCGCGGACGAGATCGTCGTAAGTCTCGCGCTGCCGGATGACATGAACCTCCGACCCGGTCACAAGAAGCTCCACAGGACGGGGACGGCTGTTGTAGTTCGAAGCGAGGACGAAACCGTAGGCGCCGGCGGTGCGGATGGCAATCAGGGCGCCGGGAGAAAGCGGGGCGATTTCGCGATTGCGCGCGAAGAAGTCGCCGGTCTCGCAGACCGGGCCGACAATGTCGACAACGCGTGAGGGCAGCGGCGAGTACTCGACGGGCGTGATTTCGTGGTGTGCTTGGTAGAGGGTCGGCCGGATGAGATCATTCATGCCCGCATCGACGATGACGAATGTTTTTGAGCCGTTTTGCTTCTCAAAAAGAACGCGGGAGAGGAGAATGCCGGCCTCGGCAACGATGGAACGGCCAGGCTCGAGCATCAATTCAATGTTGGCCGAGGCAAGACGCGGGCGAAGGTGGCTGATGAACTCATCAATGCCCGCGGCGGCTTCGGTGGGCCGGTAGGTGACGCCGAGGCCGCCGCCCAGGTCAAGATGGCGGATGGGTAAGCCGGCGGCGCGGAGACGGGCGACGAGCGCAATCATCTTGTCGGCCGCTTCGAGGAGAGGCGCGATAGACAGAAGCTGCGAGCCAATGTGGCAACTCACACCGGTAGGAGTGAGTTGGGGATAGCGGGCCATCTGCCGGTAGACGGATTCGACAGCCGAGATGTCGATGCCGAACTTGTGCTCTTTGAGACCCGTCGAGATATATGGGTGAGTGACGGCGTCGACGTCGGGATTCGCGCGGAGGGCGACTGAAGCGGTTACGTTTCGGCGGCCGGCGATTTCGGCGAGGAGCGAAAGCTCTTCGGAGGATTCGCAATTAAAGCTGTGGATGCCCCGGGCCAACGCAAAGTCGATCTCATCACGGGTCTTGCCGACTCCGGAGAAGACGACGGTGGAGGGATCGGTACCCGCGGCGAGAACACGAAAGAGTTCGCCGCCTGAGACGATGTCAAAGCCGGCACCGAGCGAGGCCAGTAACTGGAGAATTGCAATGTTCGAGTTGGCCTTGACAGCGTAGCAAACGCGGTGAGGGATGCCCTCAAGCGACCGGCGGTAGGCGCAGAACCGTGAGGCGATTGCGTCGCGAGAATAGATGTAAGCGGGCGTGCCGAAGCGGGCGGCGATGTCTACAAGGCTTGCGTCTTCGCAGAAGAGCGAGCCATTGCGGTAAGTGAATGCGGTGTCAGAACCCATGTTAACGATGAGAGAGGAAGACTATCTGGCTAGGGTAACGTGGCTCATCTGATGGCTGGTCGGAAATTTTCAGAGGACTCGTAGTGCGATGACTGTCTGATCGTCGGTGAGAGGTGTGACGCCGCGGAAAGCATCGAGCTCATCGAAGATGCTTTGGATGAGGCCACAGGTGGGGAGAGGACAGTTCTGGACGATGAACTGGTCAAGTCGCTCGCGACCGAAGTCCTCCTCCTTGCCACGGAGCTGATCTTCCATGCCGTCAGAGTAGAGCAGAACGGTGTCGCCGGTCTGCAGTTCGATCGTTACCTGGTCATAATTCTGGTCGTCGAGGAGGCCGAGTGGGACACCCTCAATCTTGGTGTCGATGATCTTGGCTTGGCGGCAAATGATCGGTGTCAGGGCGCCGGCATTGGCGACTTTGAGAGTACGGGTGCGTGCCTCCCAGAGAAGGAGAAGCAGCGTGACGTACTGAGCATCGATCTTACGTTCGACCAGAGCTTCGTTCAGTAGACGCATTAGTTCTGCCGGACTGCTGCGGCGGGGCGCAAGGGTTCGCAGAAAGCCGAGGACCAGTGCGCCATAGAGAGCGGCCGCGGCGCCTTTGCCGCTGACATCGCCGAAGGCAATCAGGGTGTACTCGTCTCCATGTTCAAAGAAGTCAAAGAGGTCGCCACTGATCTCGCGCGCCGGACGCGATTTCATGCCGATTTCGAGCCCGGCGATAGCAGGCGCGGCGCGCGGCAGAAGAACGGATTGGAGCTTGTGAGCGGCTTTCAGATCCTGCTCCATGCGCTGTTCGCGTTGGGCGAGCTCTTCGTAAAGCCGGGCATTTTCGACGGAGTTGGCGACCTGCGGTGCCAGCAGCGATAGAGCGCGAACGTGCTCGTCGGTGAAGAAGGCGAGGCGCTGGCTTTCCAGATCGAGGACACCGATGACGCGGTCATGCAGCATCAATGGCACGGCAACTTCCGAGCGGATGTCGGGATGGCTGGCGATGTAGCGATGGTCGGCGGCGGTGTCGTCCACCCGAATGGGCTCGCGGGCTTCGACGGCGGCTCCGGTGATGCCAACGCCGAGCTCCAGGTTGTCGAGCGTGATGCGCTGGTCATAGCGTTGACTGAAGCGGCGGCGGAGCAGATTGTGATCGCGGTCGACGAGGAAGATGCTGAAGGCGTCGAAATCGATCAAAGCGCGAATGGTGACGGCAATTTTGCTGAGCAGTTCATCCAGATCAAGGAGCGAGCTGAACTCCTGAGAGAGATGAGCGAGAACCCGAAGCGTGCGATTTTGCCGTTCGACCCGGCGATAGAGGCGGGCATTGTCGATGGAAACGGCGACGCGAGAGGCGATCAGGGTTAACAGCGCACGATCCTGTTCACTGAAATTGTTGAGCCGGGTGGACTGGAGGTCAATGATGCCGACCAGGTTCCCGCGGGCAATCATGGGGACTGCGAGTTCGGCTCGAACGGCGTCCAGGGCTACCAGATACCGGCTATCAGAACTGACATCGCCGACCATGACTGGCTGACGTGCCAGGCCTGCCGATCCGGTGATGCCTTCGCCAAGCGGAATGACGAGGTTGGACATTTCGGGGCGATGGCCGATGGAGTAGCGAATGCGGAGACCGCCAGCCTTTTCGTTATAGAGCAAGATGGCGAAAAGGTCATGCGGAATCACCTCTTTGATGATGTTGGCGACGTTGGCGAGAAGGCGGTCGAGATCGAGAGTCTCCGATGTGGCGGCGCTGACTTCGAGCAGGAAGTCGAGTAGTTCGGCGCGCTCGCGGAAGCGAACATGTCCTTTGCGGGGGTTGGCCATCAGTATTTGCCGGCGGCGGACGCAGGAGCGCCGGACAGCTCCTGAAGGATTTGAACACCGGCACTGGCTCCGATACGGGTGGCGCCCGCGGAGAGCATTTCGCGAACCGAAGCCAGCGTGCGGATGCCGCCGGACGCTTTGACGCCGAGCGACGGGCCAACGGTCTCGCGCATGAGGCGGATGTCATCGACTGTTGCGCCTCCGGTCGAGAAGCCGGTAGAGGTCTTCACAAAGTCTGCTTTTGCGGCGACCGCGATACGGCAGGCGCGAATCTTCTGATCGCGATTGAGCAGACAAGTTTCGAGGATGACTTTGAGGATTGCACCGGAGCGGTGGGCGAGATCGGCAAGCTCGCGAATCTCATTTTCGACGAAGTCATCATCGCCTGAGCGGAGCGCACCAACATTTTGGACCATGTCGAGTTCGCGAGCGCCGTGGGCGAGGGCAATGCTGGCTTCCGCAAGCTTAGTTTCGGCTTGATTGGCGCCGAGGGGGAAACCGACGACGGTGCAGACGCGCACAGGGGTAGCGCGAAGTATGTTAGCTGCCAGGGGCACCCAATAGGGGTTGATGCAGACCGAGGCAAAGGTATATTCCAGCGCTTCGCCACAGACTCGTTCGATATCAGTTTGGGTTGCCTCGGGCTTGAGCAGCGTGTGATCGATCGCCGCAGCGAGGCGTTGTTTTTCTTCAATTTGCACAGAGGAGGACACGACGGAGAACCGGGACTGCAAACGAGGCCCGCAGGCATCGATCGGCGACAATTTGAGACTCAAGAATACCACGCAAGAAATGGGGCGGGGGCGCTGGTGGTGGGAGTTACGGTGCGGTAACAGAAAGGCGAAAGTGTGAAATGGGAGGCAGTTGGTATAGACCCATTCTCACAAGCGACATTAGCAATAATGGTGCCTACCAGGACTCGTCGGCTCTTATGGAGGACTTCCTCCGACCCTAGCCGGACAAGAGCGGAGAGATTTACCTTCACTCGTGACTGAGCGCGGCGAGTGGTTCGATCGCGGCTGCACGGTGAGCCGGCAGGTAGGACGCAATCGCGCCTACAATGAGCAGCACCAGCGCCGATCCGATGAAAATCTGAATATCTGTTGGCGCGACGCCATAGAGCAAGCTTCTCAAGCCCCGCATGACGAACCACGATCCGGCCGTACCGAGTATCCGTCCGCAAAGGACGAGTTGCAATCCTTCGGCAACTATTGTTTGGAGCACTTGGCGAGGCCGTGCTCCCAACGCCATGCGAACTCCAATTTCGCTCCTCCTCTGAACGACCGAGTAGGCCAGCAGTCCGTAGAGGCCGAGAGCCGCCAGCAATATCCCAAGGCCGGCAAACGTCCCGATTAGCTTGACGGCCACGTAACGCGATTCAAGCTTTTCGGCAATCAGCTGCTCCATGGGCATCACGTCAGCTACTGGTTGATTTCGGTCAATGGCCCAAATCTCCCGTTGCACTATCGTGGCATATGAAATGGGATCGCCCTTCACGCGCACGGCCAAATCGCGAGGGGTAAAGTAACCGTACGAGCCCGCCGGCTGCGTGTACGGAAAGTAAACCTCCGGACGGCTTTCGAGGTCGAGACCCATTTGGCGGACATCGTCTACGACTCCAACAATCGTGATCCAGGGCGCATTCCCGTCAACACGGAAACGGCGGCCTAATGGATTTCGGCCGGCCAGATACTGCCGTGCCATCGCTTCGTTGACGATCGCCACTGGCGCCGTGTCTGGGGCATCCGACTCTCGAAAGAACCGCCCCGCTCGAAGCCTGACAACGAGGGTCTGCAGGTAGTCGGGGCTGATCACCCGATGATTGGCGTCATTGATCCGACCAGGCGGAGGCGGCTCTGCTCCTTCGATAACGAAACTACTTGTTCCGCCAGCGTTCGTCAGCGGCAGAAAGGTGGTGTAGCCGGCCGAGATTACGCCAGGCAGAGACGCTACACGCTCAAGCACCTGCGAAAAGAACTGGGAGCGGGAGATGAAACTCCGGTAAAAGGAATCCGATGTAATCGGCAAAGACGTGCGGAGCGTCAACACGCCTGTAGGCTCAAAGCCTAGCGGAGCATGCGATAGATCCCAAAGGGTCTGTGTAAGCAGCCCAGCTCCGATGAGGAGCACTGCAGCAATCGCCACTTCGCTAACAATCAGCGCCCTGCGCCATTGTGCGCCGCCACCGATGCCCGCCCGCCCTCCCCGCTGCAAGCCGGCCATCGTGTCGCCTTGGGACAGAACTAGAGCGGGCAAGATTCCAAACATCATGGACGCCGCCACTGAAACGAAAAACAGAAAGGCCAGCGCCGAAAAGTCTACCTTCGGTTCCGACCATGTTGTTAGCGATAGCGGTACGAGATGACGTAAGAACGTTGTTGCCCAGATCGCGATCGCTATCCCCGCCATTCCGCCAAGAGAGCCTAGCAGGAGGCTTTCCACGAGCATCTGTCGAATCAGACGAGCCCGGCCCGCGCCCAGCGCCGCCAGATTGGCACAGGTAATCAATAAGACAAAGCCTGCCGCGACTGCGACCGCATGTAACGCCGGCTTAAGGTCTCCGACAAGCTGGTCCCGTAAGCTGATCACCACAGCACCGAGATTAGTGTTGGTCTCTGGATAATCGTGAGCGAGTTGTACGGCTACGGCGGCCATTTCGCTCTGCGCCTGAGTCAGGTGGACACCTGGCTTCAGACGCGCAACAACGCGAAGGTAGTGATTATCCGGATCGCCAGTTGGGCTGGACTTAGCCCCAGCGGCACCCAAAGCTCGGAACGCTCGGGAAATGTGATACCGCGGGGCATAACGCCGATGACCTTAAACTTCTCGCCGTTTAATAGAATCTCTCGCCCCACCACTTCGCGATCCGACCCGAAGCGGCGCTGCCACAAACTATAGCCGATTACCACCACTTGGGTCCCGCCCGGCCGTGCGAGGGGCCGAAGAGGAGCGTCCGCAAGATGAGCATGTCATTTGGAAAGCACCCAACCTTTCCGCTCCAACCGATGAAGAGCGGGGTAGAGCGGAAGGCGGTCCACAACGCAGGGTTTAGCGATAGCTTGCGATATATCCCTATCAGTAAAAACCCCCGCCTACTAACTTTGGAGTTCTTCAAAGTAGGTCTCCGTTAGGCGGCATCGGGGGCCGGTTGTGAATGAGTTTGGATGTAGCTGCCTGACCGAGCAGAGCCAGCCAACGGTTACGGGCCGCCCGCTCATTTTCGCCGTCACACGCAACCGGCCCAAATGCGACTTGAATGACGTACAATTTGCCAGTCAACGCGATATCGAATTTGTCGTCAAGTGGCGTAACGACGTGCGTGTACCAGTGTTCCGGCTCCTGCTCGAGGCTGTAGAAGGCCGCTTCATACCATCGGTATTCCTGCCCGGCGGGGTGTTTGGCAAACATCAGCGTGGATCTCCACGTGCAGAGCGCTATGCGCGGGCCTCGTGGATCAAAGTTTCGCTGTTGGATTTCGAGCTTTGCAAACGCAAGTACATCCCAGCCTGAACGCTTAAGGGGCCCACGCAGTTCCTCTTGGTCACCCCATCCGACGGGAGGATTATAAGAAGGCAGTATTTCGGCCGTTCCGAGCTCCAAAACGCCGTTCCCGACTCGGAACTTCAGGTTGTCGAGATGGCCGGTTAGATCGGCCGTAAGCTCAATCTGCTTGCGCAGACGAGCTCGTAATTGATCAAGTTCTGCCACGCCTTCTGCTGCCAATAACTCGCGGCGTTCTACGTGAGACCTCTCGTTCGAGTGGTCTGCATCGACTTGTGCGGCCTGGTTAGCAAGCTGTTTAGCGGCCTTAGCAAACTGCCCGCGATCAAGGATTGCTAAGTCTTTTTTTTTAAGGCTTCGAGCGTTTCGATGCAGCGCGCGATGGATGGCCGCGCGTCGGGAGACTTGCGAAGCATGCGCGCGGCCAGCGACGATAGCGTGTCGCCGACATCGGTCAGTGGCTCCGGACGTAAATTCAGGTGAGCCTGCCGCTGTGACGAAGCTCCGGCGAAGGGCGGGGCACCGGTAAGCATGCAGTACCAAATGCACCCGAGCGCATAGATATCCGTGGCATGGGTCGGCGCTTCGCTCTTCCACTGTTCTGGAGCTGCGAATGCAGGCGTCAGACAGTCTCGCAACGTTTGAAGGGAGGTGCTGTCCTCCACGAACTTCGCGATGCCGAAATCGGCCAGACACCAGCGATCCTCGTACCTCAGAATGTTGCCAGGTTTTAAATCACGATGGATGATTTCACTGACTTCGTTCAGGCCATACAGGATGTTAAGCGAAACGTCGGTGGCTTCCTCAACGCTCAGACTTGCGACTTCATCGAGATGGTTTTGCAGGCTCTTCTTGCACAGAGGCATGACAAGGAAGTAGGACTTCGTGCTTTCGTCCATTCCGTAATCAAAAACAGCAACCACGTGCTTGAAGTCTCTGGCCAGGAACGCTGCCCCGAATTTCATTTCCCGGTTTGCGGCTTGGCCTACAGTGAGATGCAGTCGCTTGACGGCCACCGCACCCTTAGGTCCCGTGCCTCGATAAACCGCTCCGAATCCGCCAGGGGCGCCAAGAGTCTTAGTTTCATCGAACTGCCATGCCGATTGTTGAAGCTGGATCGTCGTCATCGCCGGATGTAGTTGTCGATGCCGTGAAGCAGCCCGGCGGGATTTTGCTCAATTGAGTATATACGCGCCTTCTTGAATCGAGGAGGCCCATGGGCCAACTGATTTGCTTGGGCGGGAGACCAGGGGATGGCGCCGCCCAAGCAATGTTTAACGGGGTAAGGATGGGGTTACTTGGCGGGGGCAGCGGCCGTGGTCGGAGTCGTTGTCGAAGTCTTCTTCGAATGCTTCTTAGACTTCGTAGTGGCTGTCTTGGCTGTGTTGGTTGTATCCGTGTTGCCGGCAGGCTTGCTGGCGCCAGACGCGGCGAACATCACGGGAACGGCCAGAACGGTCAAAAGGGTCGAGGTAAATAGCTTTTTCATTTGATTTCTCCTTGTGTGATCGGCTGAAACCTTGTTTGTTTCCGGCTCAACCGTCTACATCTCCACTTTGCCTTCAAAGCCGTCCCGGCACCATCACCCCGATTCGTTCGGAACCATCCTGTGAATTGGGGATGAGGGACAGTAGAAGTTAATGAAAAACTCATCATGATGGATAATAAGCAGCCATTGACTCATTCGCAGTTCAAACAACTGTTGCTGGTGGGCAGCGGACTGTCGGCGCTTCTCTTGCTAACAGGGTCGTTGGTGGCGTGGCGCGCGGTGCGGCAGATCGATGAAAATGCCTCGAACTTCGCGACTGGACAGACGCAGGCCGAGGAATTGATCGATAAGCTGCAAAGCGAGCAGGATCTGCTGAATGCGCGGCGGCTGCAACTGGCGCGGCGCGCGGATCTGCTGAAGAAGGAAGACATCCTAAAACAACTGGCGGAATCACATGCCGAGATGCAGTCGACGCTGGTAGCGGCCTCGGAACAGGCCGAGGAAGCGCGCGAGAACATCCAGCGCGAAGGGTCGGGACTGCGGAGAATGACGGTTGAGCTTTTCGGAGCCTGCGTATTCCTCTCGCTGGCGTTCGCCGTTTATACGGTGCGCGCGTCGACAAAAGTTTTCGGCCGTATGGAAGAACAGGCGATGGCGCTGGGCCAAGTGCAATTGCAACTTCTGGAAAGCCAGGAACAGGTGGCGCGGCGATTTTCGCATGAATTGCACGACGAACTTGGACAGGCTCTGACGGCGTTGAAAGCAAATTTGTCGGCCATGCGCGAGGGCGTGGAGCACGAGCGAGTGGAGGACTGCCTGCAAATTGCCGATGAGGCGGTGAAGAACGTGCGGGAGCTTTCGCAGTTGTTGCGACCTACGATATTAGATGATTTCGGTTTAGACGCCTCGCTGCGCTGGCTGACAGACAACTTTGCGCAACGGACCAAGATTGCCGTTAAGTATGTCTCGGATTTGGGGGCGAAGCGGCTGCCAGACGCGACGGAGACGCATCTGTTCCGCATCGCGCAGGAGGCGCTAACGAACGTGGCGCGGCATTCGGGGGCGAATGAAGTGGAAGTAACACTGGCGAGCCGGGAAAAAGAGGTGGGGCTGACCATTCAGGACAATGGCCGGGGCATTGAGCCAGGCGTGAAAAGAACACCCAGCCTGGGCCTGGTGGGGATGGAGACGCGCGCTCGGGGTGCGAACGGAAGATTCGGGTTCGAGAGCGCGCCGGGGCAGGGTGTGAAGATTGAGGTGACGTGTCCGCTACCGTAATCAAAGTTTTGCTGGCCGACGATCACACTATTGTGCGGCAGGGTTTGAAACTGATTCTGTCGTCACGCCCGGATCTGCAGGTGGTGGGTGAGGCAGAAAACGGACGGCAGGTTCTGGACCTGGCGGCGAAGCTGAAGCCGGACGTCATTCTGATGGACGTGGCGATGCCGGAATTGAATGGCATTGAGGCGACACGCCGGCTGCACGAGATCTCTCCGCGAACGAAAGTGCTGGTGCTGAGCATGCATAAGGAAGCGGTCTACGTGCGGGAAATTCTGAAGGCCGGCGCACGGGGATACATCCTGAAGGATGCGATCGACACCGAGCTGGTGAGTGCGATTCAAGCGGTGGCGCGAGGCGACGGTTACATCAGCCCGGCTATTTCCGGAGCGTTGTTAAGTGACTACCGCGAGAACGTGACTGATCCGCTGGATTTGCTTTCAACGCGCGAACGTGAAGTCCTGCAGTTGATCGCCGAGGGAAAGACGAACAAGGAAATCGCCACGCGGCTGAATCTGAGCGTGTATACGGTGGACTCGCACCGGAGCCGGGTGATGGAGAAGTTGAACCTGCATTCGGCCGGGGAGCTAGTCCGGTTCGCAATGAAGCGCGGCCTGGTGGAATAGACCGCGTTACATGCGAATGTTGTGCTGGCCGTACGGTTCAAAGAGCGTCATCAGGTTCGTGATGCTAAAGAGATCGCGGACGCGCTTGCTGAGATTGATCATCTCGAGCCGTACACCTGCCGACTTGGCTGAGATGTAGAGAGCGGCGATGGCGCCCAAGCCGGAGCTATCCAGTTGAGCGAGATCAGTGAGATCGAGAACAACGCGCTTCGTCTTCGGAAACCAGCGTTTGACTTCAAAATGCAGTTCATCGGTGTCGGATGAGAAAAGCTTTCCACCACACTTGATAATGACCGAGCCATCGGCTTGTGGAACCGCCTCGAGAGTGAGAGCTGACGGGAGCCGGTTGGGTGAGATTCCAGACATTGGGCGGTGTCCTTTCGAGTATATAGCCGAAGAAGGCGCGGCCTCGACGCTCGGGATCACCTGACTGCTGCGAGATTAACGGGTTGATACGGGAGCGGGCGTTCCCAAGAAGTGGTGACTGAGCCTGGTGCCGTAGGACAAGAGATCTGAAGGTGCACCCGACTCGACCACCTTTCCGTTTTCTAGAACCAGCACCCAGTCGGCGCGCTCGACGAGAGAGCGACGGTGTGTGACGAGGATAGACGTGGTGGTCTGGTGGTGCAGGGCCTGGGAGAGCGTTTCCGCAATCTCATGTTCGGCCTGTGGGTCAAGCGCGGCTGTCGGCTCATCGAGCACAAGAACCCTGGGCTTACGCAGCAAGGCGCGGGCAATGGCAATGCGCTGCCGCTGTCCCGCGGAGAGCGTGGTACCCCGTTCTGAAATGACGGTTTCGTAGCCACGGGGTAAGCCGGCAACGAATGTGTGGATGGCCGCTTCGCGCGCGGCGGCTTCAATTTCGGGTTGCGTTGCGTTGGGGCGGCCATATTGAATGTTTTCGGCAATGGATGCCGCGAACAGCATTGGCGTTTGATCGACCAGCGCGACTTGCTGACGTAGAGACGCGAAGGTGACCGTGCGGATATCGACGCCATCGATCTCAATGGCACCCCCTTGCGGATCGTAGAAGCGAAGGAGCAGATCGACAATGGTCGATTTTCCGGCGCCGCTGGAACCGACGATCGCGCAGATGGAACCTGGGGGAATGCGGAAGGACGTGGCCTCAAGCAGAGGCGTCTCGGGAACGTGGCGGAACTGAACATTGCGGAAAACCACTTCGCCCGCCGGCGCGGCGAGAACCCTTGCATGAACTGCTTCCTGGACTTCGATGGGTGCATCGAGAACTTCATAGACGCGCTGCAGCGAAACAGCTCCGGTAAGGATGCTGGACCAGGTGCCCATCATGACCTGCACGGGAGAGAGCAAGCGGGCATGATACGCCATGAAGGCGACTAGGGAACCGACGGTGAGCGTTTGCGCGATCACCATGTGGCCGCCGTAGAGGAACACGATGGCGCTGGCGGCGACGAGAATGGTTCCGGGCAGCGCGCCGGCAAGAAATGAAGTGAGCTGCATGCCGAGCAGGGCATCGACAAAGCCGCTATTGAGGCGGCGAAAGCGGCCAATTTCCTGAGACTCGGTACCGGATGAGACGACCAGCCTAATACCCAGGATCGTCTCAATGAGGAAGCTGCCGATGTCGGAACTACGCTCACGAAGAAGTTTGACGTGCCGTGCCAAGCGATGTTGAAAGTGGCGCATGGCAAACAGGCTTAGGGGCACCAGCAGGATTCCAACGATAAAAAGACGTGGGCTCAGCAGGAGCATGGCGACGATACTGCCCACCAGGAACAGCAGGTTCGAAGCGATGGAAAGAATAGTGTCTGTGAGAATGCGCTGGACCTCGCCGATGTCGTTATTGACGCGGGAGACGATGTCGCCGAGTTTGTGCCTGGCAAAGTAGCGTGGCGAGAGGCGTTGCAGGTGGGAATAGACAGCAAGCCGCATATCAAAGAGAGCCTGAGCGGAGACGCGGACATACCAGAAGCTGGACGTGATGGTGAAGGCAAAGCCCAGTACCGCAGCAATGAGCATGAAGCCGGCGGCCCACCAGAGCATGCGCGAATCACGGCGGAGCAACGCGGAATCAATCAAGAATTTCGAGAGGTAAGGCTGACAAAGCCCGAATAGAGTCGCGAGCAGGTTGATAGAGATGATGGCGGCCATCCGCCCGCGATAGGGACGCAAAAAGGGAAGGCAGCGGCGATACTGATCGAGGACTGCTCGGGCGGTCACGGGCGGGGTCCGGCAAACAGCGTCCTAGGCGACTCCGACATGACGCGAGCCGCGAGAAAGCCGGTGACGTTCGCAACGGCAAAGCTAATGCCTGAAATGTTTCGCTCCGGCGGCAGGCCGGGAATGGGGCGCGGATAGGGCGAGGCGATGGCAGTGTCATCGCTGAAGACCACCGTATCGCGAGCAATCTGGGGGTCAGCTTCGACGCCAAGAACAGTGGGCATGCATCCAGGGTAAGCCGGTACGCCGCCAATGTGACGGGCACTGACGATGCGGCAACCCTGTAAGGTGGCGCGTTCAACGAGAGGTTCAAGGCGTTCGCGATGGCTTGCGTTGACGGTGCCGAGGCTGAGGTTGATGAAATCGACGCGCTGATCGAGCGCCCATTCGAGCCCTGCCGCGAGTTGAAGGATTGTCGCCGACAGGGCGCGATGAAAAATGCGAACTACAAAGATTTCGGCGGTGGGCGCTTTCTCGTGAATGGCGCCGGTGACGGCGGTTCCGTGACCGAGCAGGTCGATAGTGTTATCGAAGAGGCCCTCCGGGCGGACTTCGATGCCGCCGACGATATTACTGACGTGGGGGTGGTCAGGATTTACTCCACTATCCAGGATGGCGATACGGCAAGACTGCATGAAGTTGGCCAGGACGGGCGGTCAGCGCGCCGCGTTCAACTGGCTGTTCGAGGTGACTGTGACCATGGAGGTGGTGATGTCGGCGTCCAGATTCAGCGATCTTTTGAACTTCATTGTGACGGCATCGTAGACGTCGAGTTCAAAGCCGGCCGCGTAGATGAACAGTTCGTTGCCGGAGGACGATGTAGCAAACGAGAAGCGGGGGCGGCAAGGGAACTCTTCGCGCTGGGTGAGCTTGCCAGCGGCCACATCAATGCCCCAGAACTCACAGTGACGGTCACCATGCGTGCCGGCGATGGAAACAGCGAAGGCTTTTTTGTGATCGGGAGTGTAACGGACGTTCGACACTCCTTGAACGGAAGGGCCAACGGGGCTGAAATCAAACTTGCGCTCATTGAGATGGAAGGTGGCGATGCCGAAGACCTGGCGGTGGACTTCGGGATCTTCGTTGTTAAAGATGCCGGTTACGGTATTCGCGTCGTCATTGGGATCGATCTCAGGAGAAAAGGTAATGTTCTCCATGCCGGGGAACTGGGGCTTGGCGAGTTCGATGGTCTGAATTTTCTTGAGAGTGGAAGTGTCGTAGATGTTGACGGCGTTGCCGAACTGATAGAGGAATTTGCCGTCCGGCGAGACGCGATAGTTGCCGCCGCGATAGAAGTTGCTGGCCTGGGCGCGTTCACTGGCCGGCACCTCCACTTCCTTGACGATCTTGTGCTGCTTGAGATCAACGATGGCCAGGGTCGGTAGCCCGATTTCCCAACGATCGATGAGCTTCTTCGATCTTGTGAGATTGGTATAGAGCAACGTTCCCGTAGGGTCAATAGCGACACCGGCGAGGTTGACGCGCACGCCTCCTCCGCCGAGTGTGAAGGAGTCAATCACTTCGCCCTTGGCCAGATCGACAACTTCGATGCCGGTATCTTTGATCGTGGCGACGATCAATTTTGACTTATCGGGCGAAAGGATCAGGTTTCGGGGAACATCGGTCTTCATCTCGATGTGCTTGACGACCTGGTAAGTGCTTTCATCGACGACGATGACATCGTGGGGCCAGGTGCCGATATAAAGCAACGTCTTTGCGGAAAGAAGCGAACCGGCGGCAAGCAGGAGCAGCGGTAGTTGTTTTGTCATGTCGATAAGGGCCAAGGGTGTGCGGTGCAATTTATGGGAAGACGAGATCGATATTGCGCCAGTCTTTGGTGGCTGAGGCGCACTTCTTGGTCCAGTCCGGATAGTTATTCAGATGGTCAGGTACCTGGGCAGGCCAATAACAGGTGGCGTAGCAGTCGTACAGGTCGCGTTCGGCGGGCTGGCAGAGGCCTGCCGTGCCGCCGGAAGAATCGACTTCCCAGCCGGGGGAAAAAACGATGGCGCAGCCTACCGGATAATGCGGAACGGCGGCGGCATGCGGAGCGGGGCCTTGCTGTAGTCCAATGACGTCGCGGCGCTGAGCAGCGACTTGTTCGTCGACGCGATGCGCTTTGATATTGACCGCGCGGAGGTGTTTCATTGCTCTTTTCTCCTGTCGAAGTGCTGTAGGAACGAGGGATTTTTCACTGAGATGGAGCCATAGACTTCGAGGCACTTGTTGGTCCATTCACGAATCCAGTCACAGTAGTGCAGATTGGGATGACCGGTGTCGCCGTAGCGAACGAAGGCTTCGTGGTGGCAACCGCCGGCGCAGAGAGGCCGAGCCCAGCAGGTATGGCAGTCGTACTTGGCCTGAATGTGCCCGCGATTGAGGAAGTCAGCTTGGACAGTGCGATCGATGCCTGTGGAGACATGGCCCAGTTTGTGAGTATCTGAATCGACGAAGCGGTGGCAAGGCGAGATATCGCCCGAGGGGCCAACGCCAATCAGGCCGAGGCCAGCGCCGCAAGGATGGGACTTGTTGACACCTTGATGAAGCTCGGCGATGGTGTCGCTGACATTGGAGAAAGCGTGGGGACGGTTATCGATGGCGTAGGAGAGATACTCATCAGCGAGCTGGCAGAACTGGTCGAGGATGCGGTCCATTTTTGTGGCGCCGATGGAGTGCAGACGATTAGGAGCGCTGGTAACCGGAGCAAAGCCGATTTCATTGAAGCCGAGATCCTGGGTGAGATGGCGGAAGATGCCGATACAATCAGTGACTTCGGCGGTAAGAGTGACGCGCGCAGCAATGGGCCGGGTCTTATGCCGCTCCAGCAGCATTTTGGTTTTCGGCGCGATGATGTCGTAGCTGGGTCGCCCATTTGCGAAGACGCGAAGCTTATTCATCTCTGGGGGGCCATCGATGGACACTGTGACGCCGATTCTGTTTTCGGCAAGGAAATCGATGATGGCGGGAGTGAGGAGCGTGGCGTTGGTGGTGAGGCTGAAATCGACGAAACGGCCCTCCGACACCCCTTTGGTAATCGCGTAGTCGACGATTTGCTTCAGCAGCGGGAAATTCATGAGGGCTTCACCGCCGAAGAAGGTGATGTGAAGCGATTCGCGATTGCCTGAATCCTTGAAGAAATAGTCGACGGAATCGCGCGCTGTTTCCCAGGCCATGAACTTGGGTTTGCCCTCGGGGGTCGAGAGCTTGTCTTCGCCATACTCGTAGCAATATTTACAGGAGAGGTTGCACTGATTCGTGAGATTAAGCACCATCGATTGCAACGGGAAGTTGGCTGGCAGCGGCTGATGGAAGCTGGGCGACTGATCGGGTCCTACCAGAAGCCGGCCATCGATGAGATCTTCGAGGACTTCGTCGATTAAGGTTTGCGAAAAGCCTGCGGCCGCGAGTTCCGTGGCTAATTCATCGGACGTGCGGGAGCGGTTTTGAACATGCTTCAGAGCGAGCGCCGCTGCCGGAGTCATCTCAAAGATGCCGCCAGTGGGAACCAGATAAATGAACTCGTTCTCGCCGGCGCGGAAGGGGTGATACTCTCCCGCTTTGTAGGCAAGAGGAGACGCAACGACGCTCATTGGGCGATCTCCGGCTCATCCCACTTCATATAAAGCGGTACGGTGACGACTAGGTAGCTTTTTGCGACTAGCGGAGAAGTCATTTGGTTGTCCTGGTATTTGGCGACTACCCAAACATCGCCCGTGTTGTTAGTGCTAAATCGGCGCTGCGGATTGGGACCTTCAGCAGCCGGCGTAAAGAGACCGTCGGCGCTGAGTGAGCCAACAAATTCCTTGTCGTCATCATTGAAACGGGCGATGAATTCTTCCATTGACCATTTAACCTGAACCGGGCCGAGGTTGATGTCGTCCGCGGTATTCGGCGCGCCGTCGACGCCCCGATTGTAGGCGACGGCTTCAAACTGCACGTAACCTTTGGGATGGCCACCGCCGCCGAGCCGTGCGAGGGCTGACGGCGCGGAGATTTTGATGTAGTCGATCTTGTCGTAGACAGCGAAGAGACCGGGAGTGATGCGATGGTTGATGGCTATGCCGCGGAAGCCGGAGGGGACGGATGGATCGACATCGACGATGACATCGACTTCAGTGGGCTTGACGGAAACGACTTTGATGAGGTGAACCCCAGAACCGAGATCAACGTCACCCGGAGTGAGGGACTTGGGGAACTTATCGCCAAAGATTTTGACTGCGACACCTTTCGAGCCGGCTTTGATGGACGAAACGTCGGTGGAAAGGACGGTCGCGTCATTCGAGTCGCGGCGGGCACTGACGTCAAAGCCGAACTCCTGGTAGCCACCCCAGAACCAGCGGCCCTCAATCTTCGATTGATCCGGAGAGAGGGCCATCACCTGGCGCACAGGTTCATCGATCGAGTCGGCCTTCGCGCGGCCACGCCATTCATAGCCGCCATAGACAACACTTTGACCGTTGAACGAACTCTTCGAGCCATCAGCGATGCGGGTGAGGGTCGCCTCGGTCTTGAAGTAGCCTGGGGCGGAACCGGGAGAGATCGTTAGGACGCCGAAGTATTTACCCTTCCCGAGGGAGGAGGCGGTGATGAGCCAGCGTCCAGCAAGATCTGGCTCGCGGGCAGCGGCACGCCAATTCGACCAGGCCTCGGAGTGGAGACCGCTGGTCTTCGTTAGAAATTCAACGGCCTCGTCGACGGGCTCCTTGACTGGCGCGCCGGGGGTCGAAGCGGGAAGCACGCCGGTGCCATCGGGCCGAGGCCGCGCGTGAAAGGTCTGGTATTCGGTGACCGGAAAGTAGCCCACGTGCATGTTGACCAGCAGCTTCCATTCAGTGGCGCTGCGGTGCCAGGTTTGCGGACGGGCAAAGGGATGGCAGGAGGCGCAGGCCATGCGGATGGCTGGCGTGGGAATGGGCTCCGATTCCGGCTGGCGCATTTCAAGGAACCAGCGATAGGGGGCGACCTCTTCGGGCGCCAGTCCGTGGTTCGCAGAGAGATAGGTGACGATGTGGCGCGCTTCGTCTGGATTCAGCGCGAGACCGTTGAGGCGCACCATACGCTTTACTGCTTCTTCCCATCCTTCTGGCGTAGTGCGAACCCAGGAAATGCGCGTGAGATTGCCTTTGTCGTCCGCCCGGTGGCACGAAGAGCACTTTTCCGTGGTCAGTTTGTCGGTGACCGGAATGCCGGGCTCGGTCTCCGGAGGAATCACGTTTGAGGGCGGCGGCGCGCTGTCGGGTGTCTGTCCAAATGTACGAGAAAGAATGAAGAGAGGAAGCAAAAGGGCAAGTTTGGGCAACAGGTTCATACGATCCATCGATTGGGGAAATAGCTTCCTTTCATGATTGCCACTGCAAGCGGATGAATCGACAGTGCAAAAAGCTCCTCACCGGGCGGCGGTTTAGAGGACTAAAACTGCACGACGAAAGGTTACTCAACGAAGAGCAATTCGGGGATGATCGGGGCGGACGACAGAGGTGGCCCCTTCCGACACTCGCGTGAATTGAGTTTGGAGTTCGGCTGTAGTCGCTGTCAAGAGGCAATTGGGGTTATCGACTTTTTTTGTAAGGGGAAAGGGTGTTTGGGAAAGACCGGCAGGCAGCGTCGGCTCTATTAGAGGGCGAATCTGCGGCAGGCGGATGCGTGGCGGAAATTTACAGAACTTCTCATAGAACCTGTGAAAGGGCGGGAAACTGGGTATGTGGCGCTGCCGTCAGAGACTTTTGCGCCGTTTGAGACAAGTTCGGGGGTAGCCTGATATACGGGACATTCGCGGAGCGGAATGGGGAGACCGGCGTCAGCCTTCATCTGGTCCTCTATGGAGGTGGCGGCCAGATGGAATAAGCCGTGGCGGTTTGGCTGGAGACGCTTGAAAACATGTCTCTTTCGACCTGAAGCCGCACCAGTCGGACGCGAAAACGGATGACGCAACGTTAGTTTGGAGGAGGTCCAAGAATGGTGACGAGACGAAACGCGCTGCTAACAGGAGCGGGGCTACTATTGACGCCGACTGGCGGGCTGTTTGCTTTTGGAAGCAAGGATTTTTGGAATACGAAAGATCCGTCGGAGTGGAGCGATGCGGAAGTTTCCAAGCTATTGACGAAATCGCCATGGGCGAAGGAAGCGTCGGTGGACTCCGCGGGCACAAATCGTAATATGGGGCCGTCAAGAAGCAGTCACGGTGGCGGCGGCGCGATGGGGGGCAACATGGGCGCCGGAGGAATGGGTGGCGGCGGTATGGGCGGCGCGGGCGGAGGAATGGGTCGGGGCACCGGAACGATGAGCGGCGACGGCGATGTGCCCGGCGGCGCTGGGGCCAGCTTTAGAGTGACCGTGTTGTGGGAGAGCGCTGCGCCCGTCTTACTGGCGAAAAAGGCGAAAGCCGACGATGAATCAAAATACTACGTGGTGAGCATGACGGGAATGCCGCTGGGAAATTCGGACAGGTATTCCCCAGACGACGCAAGCATGGAACGTGTGAAGGAAACGGTCAAAGACCACACGACACTGCAGGCGAAAGGCAAAGACTCGATCACACCCGAGAAGATTGAAGTGCAAAACGCGTCGGGCGGTCCAAAGATAATGTGTTACTTTCCAAAGTCGCCGCCGCTAAGTTCCGACGACAAGGAAGTTACGTTCATGTCGAAGACGGGGCCTGTGCAAATCAGAGCGAAATTCGAACTGAAGGACATGCAGTTTAAGAACCAACTTGCCGTTTAGGCGTGGTTTGAAGAGTTGACCCTTTACCGCCCGGGTAGTACCGCGACAACCGCTCAATAGGCTGAGTTCCGTACGCTGGCGAACTAGTCTATTGCTTTCGGGCACCTGCGATGTTTAGATAAGCATTCGTTAATTTTTCTAAGAACCTAACCAGAGCCTGACTGACACCCGTCTGTTCTTTCGAGGTGCTACTCATTGGCTTATTCAAATATTCATTCATTTCATCGCCATCCGCTTTACGACCCGAGCGAGGACCTGCCAATCCAACCTGCTGGAGACAGTTGTCTTTTGGAATTGCGCGACACGGTGAAAGTGCAGACCCGAATGTTCCCGGCTGTATTGCCAGCGGTTCCACTGATCGATCACGCCCTTGATTGGCGCACGGCGCGGGAACTGACAAGCGATTACTTCGACTGTTTTGCGATGCCGGGCGGGAGCTTGGGACTCGCGATCGGGGAAGTTTCCGGACGGGGCATGGCCGCTGCTCTGATGACGCCGGTGCTACACGGCATGGTGCGGGGCATGGGCATGGCGGGGGATCGGTCGCTGATGGAGATGGTTAGCAAGATCGATGAGACGTTTTCGCGCATTTGTCCCGAGGGCTGCTTTGCCACGCTGTTTGTGGCGGAGATCGATCCGGCGCGCCGACGGCTGCGGTACGTCAACGCGGGCCATGAGCCGCCGCTGGTGGTGCGAACCGCAAAGCATCGGGAGCACACAATTTTGCTCGAAGCAACAGGTTCCGTCATTGGCATGCTGCGGCATTCGAGGTGTCGCGAGCGTGTATGCTCGATGGCGCCCGATGACGTGGTGGTGGCGATGACCGATGGAGTCTGCGATGCGGAGAATGCGGATGGGCAAGTTTGGGGGCGGGAACGGCTGCTCGGAATCATTCACGAGTGTGAAGGGTTACCCGCGACCTATATCGTCGAGGAGATTTTCACCGCGCTGGACCGAGCTACGGAGGGGGCGGCAATCCACAACGACATGACATTATGGCTGGGGCATTTGCAAAACGAAGTGAAGCGACCCCGCAGTTTGGTTGAGACCGAAGCTGTCCGGACGGCAGTAGAAAGTGAGCAATTTGCTGCGGCATTGGCCGGCATCTGAGATCTTCTGCCGGGCCCTATTGCTTTCGAAAGATGAGGACGGACCATTAGGGCAGCCGGATGTTTAAGCGCCTGTCGGACTGGATCACGAGGTTCGCGAGGTAGTTTCCGGAATCGTCCAAGCCGCCATATTGGGGCGACTGCGAATTGCAGATCTTCTCCTCCGAGGAATCGCTGATGCCGACTTGGACGCCGTTTTGGGAATGGGCGACGGACGGGGATTGTCTACACTAAACGGAATGCGACCTCCGCCTTTCGCTTTCCTCTGTTGCACCGGTGTGGCGTCCGCGCAGGCCGCGACGATTGATCAATCGCTCGAGGCCAAACTCCCGGAGCCGCGCTTATGAGAGGGCTCTTCTTTGTTCTAGGGACGGGTCTGTCGGTGTTGCTCACTGGTTTCGGGCAGGCACCCTCCCCACAGCCTCCAGCCGCACCGAAGCCCCCAGATATAGGAGCGGGTGCTGAGGTCAACGCCGCCTACGTTCGCGAAAACTACTCGAAGTATGAGTATAAGGTCGCCATGCGTGACGGCATAAAACTCTTTACTGCCGTTTACACCCCGAAGGATGTGATGGAAGGGAAGAAGTACCCCATTCTGATGGTGCGCACGCCATACAGCGTCGCGCCTTATGGAGAGGACCAGTTCCCAGCCACAGTGGGACCTTCGGCGTGGTTCGCCCGCGAAAAGTTTATTTTCGTTTACCAGGACGTGCGTGGGCGCTACATGAGCGAGGGTGATTTCACCATAGTGCGGCCACAGAAGCCGGTCAAGAAAAGTGCGCAGGATACGGATGAGAGTACCGACGCCTACGACACAGTTGATTGGCTTGTCAAGAATGTTAACGGCAACACTGGGAAAGTGGGCATTTGGGGTATTTCGCAACCGGGCTTCTTTGCGACGGCCTCTCTGATCGACTCGCACCCCGCTTTGGTAGCCGTGTCGCCGCAGGCGCCCGTCACTGATTACTACCTTGGCGATGATTCCTATCACAACGGGGCGTTCATGCTGGCGGCGCGATTCAACATGTATCAGGGGTTCCGCCCTCGGGGCGATGAGCCAACACCTCCGTTGCCCATGCTTCCATTCGATTACGGCACTCCCGATGGCTACGAATTCTATCTTTCCCTTGGACCGCTTGCGAATGCAGACGAACGCTACTTCAAAAACAGTCAGCCGTATTGGAGCATGAACGTCAAGAATCCCACATACAACGAGTTTTGGCAGGCCCGGTCTATCTGGAAACATCTAAAGGACGTGAAGCCGGCTGTCATGATTGTGGGCGGCTGGTACGACCAGGAAGATCCGCAAGGCTTGTTCCGCCAGTTCTATCAACTCAAGAGTCACTCGCCCGACACGACAGACATGCTGGTTGTTGGCCCTTGGGTGCATGGCGGTTTTTCTCGCGGCGATGGTGACCGAGTGGGTAATGTCACCTTCGGCTCAAAAACGGCCCTTTACTATCGCGAGAAAATCGAGTTTCCCTTTTTCATGCATTATCTGAAAGGGCAGGATAACGGGACGCGGCCGAAAGCATGGGTGTTTGAAACCGGGGTCAATCAGTGGCGCCGATTCGACGAATGGCCTCCCAAGGAAGCCAAGCCAACCAGCCTGTTCCTGAGTGAAAACGGAAAGATTGCGTGGCAGAGGCCGGCTGCTTCGGGCGTGGACGAATATATCTCAGACCCCGCCAAGCCTGTTCCTTACATCGGGCATGTCCTAATGGGCGTGCGCTACGACTTCATGACGGAGGACCAGCGTTTTGCAGCTTCCCGCACCGATGTTCTGGTGTACAAGACCGAGCCGTTGGACCATGACATCACGATGTCCGGGCCGATCACGGTAGACCTGAAAGTGTCTACCTCGGGGACGGATTCCGATTTCGACGTGAAATTGATTGACGTCTTTCCCGGTAAATATCCGGACTACGATGCCAACCCCAATGTTCCCCCGCCTGCCGCGCGTACTTTGCCGGCGAATGTTATTCAACTGGGAGGATATCAGGAACTGATTCGGGGTGAACCGTTCCGCGGGAAGTACCGAAAGAGCCTCACCGATCCGATTCCTTTTGAGCCGGGAAAGCCCGACCGAATAACTTTTCAGATGCCGGATGTGTTGCACACGTTTCGCACGGGCCACCGCATCATGGTTCAGGTGCAAAGCTCGTGGTTTCCGTTAACCGATAGAAATCCGCAGAAATTTCTCGATATCACGAAAGCGGCTTCGGCCGACTTCGTGAAGGCGATGGAAAGAGTTTATTGGGGCGGGGCGGACGGATCGAGGATCGAGATTCCGATGATCCAATAGCCCTATTGCTTTCGAAACATGAGAACGGACCATTGGGGTAGCCGGATGTATAAGCGACTGTCGGACTGGACCACAAGGTTCGCCAGGTAGTTTCCGGAATCGTCCCAGCCGCCGTATTGTGGCGACTGCGAATTGAAGATCTCCTCCCAGGAATCGCCGATGCCGCCGATATTTACTCCGTAATTGGGCGAACTCCACTGGTTATCGCTCAGGTTCACGACGGTGAGGACGACATTGCCGAAGTTGTCCCAGCGAACGAACGCGAGCACGTTGTTGTTGGTATCGAGGTGGGGAAGGCTGGGGCCATTATCGCTCCGCAGAGCAGGATTGTTCCATCGGACGTTGTTGACGTCTCCAACCATGTTCCGCATCGCCAAGCCGGTGGGATCTCCAGCAATGGACCAATCGAAGCGATGATCGCCGAATGGGTCGAGCGAGGGATTCCAATAGCCGTAGTGATGGATCTCGCTGCCCATGAACAGCAACGGCGTTCCCGGAGCCGCGACATTCAACGCCCATCCCATGCGAGCCTGCGCGAGCGCGTACCAATTCTGGCGGCCGGTGACGGGACCACCAATCAGCTCTATAAAATAACGATTTTCGCGGAGGTCGGAAGCGCCGGGCTTATCCCATACCCACGTGCGGCTCCCGTTATCAAATTCCCATTGATTGAAGATTTGGTCATGTGAGCCCAGCAAGTAGCGAATAGCGCTCCATGCTGTGGGGAAGCCAAGGCGGGTTATTAGCGATTGAACCTGTGAGAGGTCGCGGTGAGCGGCAGCGCGGGCGAATGCAAAGGGGCTGTTCATATCCCACATTGCCGGGAAGCCGATCTGCTGAAAAATGTAGTTGGGATCGTTGTCTTCGGCGTAGATGAACTTATCGGGGTATTTGGAAACCAGAGCGTTGACGATTGCGTACAGGCCGCCGGAGCTGAAGTTAACCGCAGAGTCGAACCTTAAACCGTCAACGTGGTATTCGTCGAACCACATGCCGGCGTTATCGATGAAGAAGCGCTGGACGTCCGGGGAATCGTGATCGGGGCGTCTGCCGAAGCCGGTTTCGACCGTACTGAAGTAGATGCCGCCACCGGTTGTCGCGTCACTTGCATCGGTGCGGTGGTCATTATTACCGTCGAATTGCCATAAGTTGTCGACGGTATCCATGTGGTTATACACCGCGTCGAAAAACACGGCGAGTCCGCGCTGATGGCAGGCATCGATAAGCGTACGAAGATCGTCGGGAGAGCCATACAGTAGCTCCGGCGCATAGTAATTGGTGGGATTGTAGGCTTCACCCTCGGAGCCGCGATACTCGCCGTTGGGCAGAAACTGTATGGCGTTGAAATTCAGCGAGCGAATGTAATCGAGCTTGGTTCCGCAGTCGGAGAAGGACGCCGTCGATCCGTTGACGTCGGTGATGACAGTCAGACCGTCGTTCTTACCTGCAAATGAGCCGACTTGCGACTGATAGATGATGAAGTTCTGAAACTGAGGCGTCTGGAAGGGCGACTGGAATTGAAAGGTGCCCGGGTCTACGACGATTGCCGGGAGTTTGGGATCGGATGACGTTACCTGGCGCGCACAAGGGTCGGCGCGTAAGAGCGGCAGGCCACCGGGATCGAACGGATCACCACCTTTGTTTTGAATGGCGAACTGATACAAATGGCCAGCGGCGACCCCATCAATATCGGCCGACCAGTAGGGGGAGTTCGCAACGTCGGGCTGAAGTGTGAACGAAGACTGAGGCGTCGACGAAGCGGGTTGAAGAAGAACGGTGACGCCCGAGGCGTGCGGCGCCCAAACCCGGAAGCTGGCGGACGTTTTGTTGGCTAAAAGCGTTGCGCCCAGCGCGGTGGTCCTGGTGCCAGGCGCCGAGAGAATGGTGTACATGGAAACCTCCAGGCCTCGGGTTTGGTCAGGCCGCCCGACTCCGAAATAGCCGATCAAATATTTTAGTGCGCTTCCGGCTTGAGTCGTTTCACTTCACTCTGGGAAGCAAAGCATCAATCTGCTCGATGTACTTCTTGGCATGATCCGATTCGTTCATATCGCTGTTCAGCGCCAACATGTGCACATAGCTGTCGCGGGCTTTGAGCAGCAGGGTGCGATCCGGTTTGCGATTAAAAGTATCTCTATATGCATTTCCGAGAAGAAAGTAGGCGACGGGGTCCTTTGAGTCGCGCTGCAGTGCTTCCTGACAAAACTCCGTCGCACGAAGCGGGTTGCCCAGCTTGCTCTCGCAGTCGCAAAGGCCCAGGTAGGCGACCGACTGCATGGCATCGTAAGACACTTTCCGGTCGGCGTGGTTGCGACTGCCCACTCCGAAGCCAATGGCGTAGAACGCAAATTGAGAAAAGGCTGAATTCGAGATAGTGGTCGCGGTAATGAAGTGTTGAAAGTCGTCTTTCGCATCCTGATAGCGGCTTTGTCTTACCGGACCGCGGGGAGTCTCGGCGGCAATCTCGCGTTTAGCAGCGCCGCGCCAAAGGTAAGCCAGCTCCGTCTTGGGGGCCAGCGAAATGGCACGTGAAGCGGCTTCAACAGACCGATCCCAGATTCCTTTGTCGTAGTAGGAACGCGACAGAAACGCATATGCCTGGGCGTTGTCCGGCTCCGCTCGCGTTACTTCGGTCAACTGGCGAATGGCTTCATCGGGATCACCCGACTCGATGAGTTGACCAGCAAGCTGCTGACGGGCTTCGACGTAGGTGGGATCGAGTTTGACCGCTGCGGTCAGGCTCTTCAAACTGGCTTCGCTATCTGAAAGATAGAGCTGGGTGAGGCCCAGATCGTAAAAGGCGCGAGCATTCCGATCGTCTTCCGCAATCGCTTGTTTGAAAAGTTCTTCGGCGCTCTTGAACGATTCATTGTTTTGAGATCGAGCACCGTAGATCTGAGTGATGTCGAAGGCCGATTTCTTGCTGTACAGAATCTTCTCTCCGTCTTCCATCAGCATCAGAGACTTCTTCTTGTATTCGCGCGGATAGAGCATGCGTACCTTCACTGATTGCTCGTGGCCAGGAAGGATTGCGATGTGTTTGGAGTCGTTTTCGTAGCCCTTATGGACACCTGTAATTTCATGCATGCCGGCGGTCAAACCAGGGACGCGCAACGGAGTGCTGGGAGAGGCCTTGCCGATGAGTTTGTCGTCGATATAGACGTCGGTTTGATCGAGGTTCGCTTCGACGATCAGGTCACCCAGATTCGACGTCGAAGTGCTGGCCGGACTTCCTGAACCGCAGCGCTGGCTCAATGACATGACAAGCGTAGGTTGAAAGTCGCCGTGTTCAACCGGGTTTTGCGAGCGGCCTCGCTTCTGAGCGTACTGGCGGACATTCTCGCGAACATACTCAACCAGTTCGTCGGCGGTTACGATGCCATCGCAGGGAGCCTGGTCTGCTTCCCCCTGTAATCCACGAACAAGATAGTAGGTGAACAGTCCGGAGCCGCCGCCAAGCGATGCGTCCTCGAAGCTGCTTTCGGTTTCGCGAGCCGCGGCAAAGGTGAGGAACGATGGGGAGATGCGGCCAAGTTCAGTGTTGAGGTCTTCTGAAGCACTGCTTGTGTCCTCACCGACACCAGTGGTGATCTTTGACGAGTGGCAGGCGTCCACTAGAAGAACTTTGTCCTGGGCCTTGATCAGTTGCAGCTTCGTTCCGAGGCGCGCCATCGGGTAGCCAGTTTGCTCATAGTTATGGGGGTCAATGTCATAGAGCGCCAAATACCCCTTGTGATCGGGGGAGAAGCCGTGTCCGGCAAAGTAGACGATGACTCTGTCACCATCCTTCGCGACAGAAGGGAGCCATTCTTCAATCTCATGGGTGAAGTTGGCCAACGTCGCCTGCGGGCCGATGAGTTTGTGAACATTCTCGGCCGGGAAACCGCCTGCCTCTTTGCTGATCAGCGCACGGTAAACCGCCTCGGCGTCGGACTCTGAAAACAGGAGACTCTTGCTGGCATCGAGATTCTTATACGTCCCGATTCCAACGACCACGGCGTATCCGCGTGGAACGCCGCGAGGCTTAGCGGGTTGTTCGGCGGCCTGCTTCACAAACAGATCCCGCTCGACAGGTTGTTGAGGACTTTGTGCCGGGGCCGAAGACGGAGTCGGCGAAGGCGGGGTCTGACCAATGTAAAGAGCCAAGCCGGCCGAGAGAAGGAGCTTAATCATGAGGTGTCCTTCTATTTAACCTCTTTTGCAAGCTGGGGCTTTGCAACCTAGGGCGCGATGGCAGCCGATGTTGGACTTGAAGCTCCAACGGAATTGGTGACGGTCACGCTGACGCTTGGCGGAAACGCTGTGGCGTCCCCACTGTAGGGGAAGGTCTGGGTGTACTCGAAGGAGCCATCGGCACTGGAAGCGAAAAACGGTGCCGCATAGGGAGATAGCGGAACCGTTTGATTCGCCCCGTTCACCAGGGCCCCCACTGGGGAAGTAAAGCTAAATGCAGCTGACGCAAGATCCTTCGTATTTGAGAATCCTGTAACCACGATAGTGATGCCGGCGGTTGGGCTACCTGAAGCCATAACTGCGGAGATGATTGGCACTGAGGGAGCCACAGTCTGGGTTGCTACGAGGGGGCTGCCGGTGATCAAATTGGGTCCCGTGCCAGCAGGGCACGAGCCCTCCGTGATTGAGTTCAGCGTCACGGTGATGGTTCCAGCAACCGTGCCGAGCATATACTGGCCCGAATCATCGAGCGTGGTTACCGGTCCTGAAGAGTTCGCCGGTATTGGGAAGCAGAGCGTTTTTCCGTTGGATGAGACGAAGCTTGGGTTAGACGAGAGGAATCTTGCATCCGATGGGCCTGTCAAGACAAGGAAGCCAGACAACGGAAGGCTGGAGCTGTTGGTCACCGATACTAAAACTTGCGGTTGGTCGACGGGCGTTGGCTGGGCCGGCGTTAGGGAAAGTGTGAGGCCGGTGGGCGCAAATTGCGCGATCTGAACCGTCACCGTCGATTGGGCCGTTTGAGGCACCGACGGTTGGCTATCCGTAACCACCGCGGTGAAGGTGAAAGTCCCGGACGACGGAGGCGTTCCGGTTAGCAAGCCGGTTGAAGCTACTGTAAGCCAGGACGGCTGACCGGTAGCCTGCCACGTATAAGGCGACGTACCGCCGGATGCGGTGAGACTTTGGTTCGCTAGCGGCACTCCGACAACTCCGGTGAATGTTGGCGACGACGGCACAACAAGCGTACCTCCGATTACGGTTAGGGTTACTGTCGCGTGGCCTGATTGCGGCGAGGTTGCCCCACTATCCGTTATCGTCGCTGTAAATGTGAAACTGCCGAGCGCTGGAGGAGTTCCAGAGAGCGAGCCGTTGGAACTTACGGTGAGCCACGCTGGCTGACCGGTAGCCACCCACTTATACGGCGGTGTGCCACCCGATGCCGTTAAAGTCTGATGGTCCGCCAGAGGCAGGCCTGCGATTCCCGTGAAGGTTTGCGGCGACGGAACCGTGAGAGCGGCAGGCGCCACCTTTAAGGTCACGGTGGTTTGCCCTGATTGCGCCTCTGATCCGCCGCTATCCGTTACGGTCGCAGTGAAGGTGAAGGTTCCGCTCGCGGGAGGAGTTCCGGTCAAGGCGCCGGTCGTGCTTACCGTGAGCCATGCCGGTTGACCTGTAGCTTTCCAAGTGTAGGGCGGCGTGCCGCCAGACGCCGTCAGATTCTGATTTGAAATCGGCAGGCCGGCAACGCCAGTTAGCGTTTGAAGTGGTGGAACCACCAGAGCGGCAGCGACGTTCACAACAACGGTGACTTGGACTGACTGCACCGCAGATCCGCCGCTATCCGTTACCGTCGCGGTGAAGGTGAAGGTCCCATGCGATGGAGGAGTGCCGCTTAAGGCGCCGATCGCGCTCACTGTGAGCCATGAGGGTTGACCTGTAGCTTTCCAGGTGTACGGCGGTGTTCCGCCAGAGGCTGTCAAATTCTGATTTGACAAAGGCAGGCCGGCAACCCCGGTTAGGGTTTGTGGTGACGGAACCACCAGAGCGGGAGCCGCGATGTTCGCAATTACGGTGACTTGGACTGATTGCTCAGCAGATCCACCGCTATCCATTACCGTCGCGGTGAAGGTGAAGGTTCCGTGCAAGGGAGGAGTGCCGGTGACGACGCCAGTCGTGCTCACCGTCAGCCACGCTGGTTGATCGGTGGCTTTCCAGGTGTAAGGCGGTGTGCCGCCAGACGCTGTCAGATTCTGATTTGACAAGGGGAGGCCGGCAATTCCGGTCAGTGTTTGTGGTGAAGGAACAACCAACGCCGGCGCCGCGATGTTCACAACTACTGTGGTTTGCTCTGACTGTACTGCAGATCCGCCGCTATCCGTAATGGTCGCGTTGAAGGTGAAGGTTCCATGCGTGGGAGGAGTGCCGGTGACGACGCCGGCCGTGCTGACTGTGAGCCAAGCAGGTGGATTTATGGCTTTCCAAGTGTACGGCGGTGTGCCGCCGGACGCTGTCAGATTCTGATTTGACAAGGGCACGCCGGCAGTTCCGATAAGCGTTTGTGGTGAAGGAACCACCAACGTCGGTGCCGCAACGTTCAGAACTACTACGATCGAACTCGACTGCACCGCAGAGCCGCCGCTATCCGTTATGGTCGCAGTGAAGGTGAAGGACCCGTGCGTAGGAGGGGTGCCAGTGACGATGCCGGCCGTGCTGACGGTGAGCCAAGCAGGTTGACCCTCCGCCTTCCATGTGTAGGGCGGTGTGCCGCCGGACGCTGTCAGATTCTGATTTGACAAGGGCAGGCCGGCAGTCCCAATAAGCGTTTGTGGTGAAGGAACCACCAACGGCGGTGCCGCGATGTTCAGAATTACTATGATCGAACTCGACTGCACCGCAGAGCCGCCGCTATCCGTTATGGTCGCAGTGAAGGTGAAGTAGCCGTGCGTAGGAGGAGTGCCGGTGACGATGCCGGCCGTGCTGACCGTGAGCCAGGCAGGTTGACCCTCCGCCTTCCATGTGTATGGTGGTGTGCCGCCAGACGCTGTCAGATTCTCATTCGACAAGGGCACGCCGGCAATCCCGGTTAGAGTTTGTGGTGTAGGAACCACCAACGCCGGTGCCGCGATGTTCACGACTACAGTGGTTTGCCCTGACTGTACCGCAGATCCGCCGCTATCCGTTATGGTCGCCGTGAAGGTGTAGGTTCCGTGCAAGGGAGGAGTGCCGTTGACTACTCCAGTCGGGCTCACCGTGAGCCAAGCAGGTTGGCCTTCAGCTTTCCACGTGTAGGGCGGTGTACCGCCAGACGCTGTCAGATTCTGATTTGACAAGGGCAGTCCGGCAATTCCCGTTAGGGTTTGTGGCGACGGAACAACCAACGGCGGTGCCGCGATGTTCAGAATTACTATGATCGAACTCGACTGCACTGCAGATCCGCCGCTATCCGTTACGGTCGCAAAGAAGGTGAAGGATCCGTGCGCGGGAGGAGTACCGATGACGATGCCGGCCGTGCTGACGGTGAGCCAAGCAGGTTGACCCTCCGCCTTCCATGAGTATGGTGGTGTGCCGCCAGAGGCTGTCAGATTCTGATTTGATAAGGGCACGCCGGCAATTCCGGTTAGCGTTTGTGGTGTAGGAGCTACCAACGCCGGTGCCGCGATGTTCACAACCACCGTGGTTTGCCCTGACTGTACCGCAGAGCCACCGCTATCCGTTATAGTCGCAGTGAAAGTGAAGGTTCCGTGCGACGGAGGAGTGCCGGTAACGACGCCGGTCGAACTCACTGTCAACCAAGCAGGTTGGCCTTCAGCTTTCCACGTGTAGGGCGATGTGCCGCCAGACGCTGTCAGATTCTGATTCGACAAGGGCAGTCCGGCAACTCCCGTTAGAGTTTGTGGTGACGGAACCACCAAAGCTGGTGCCGCGATGTTCACGACTACTGTGGTTTGCGCTGACTGCACCGCGGATCCGCCACTATCCGTCACGGTCGCTGTGAAGGTGAAGGTTCCGTGTAAGGGAGGAGTGCCGGTGACTACTCCAGTCGGGCCCACAGTGAGCCAAGCAGGTTGACCTATAGCCTTCCATGTATAGGGCGGCGTACCACCGGACGCTGTCAGATTCTGATTCGATAAGGGCAGGCTGGCAATTCCCGTTAGGGTTTGTGGCGAAGGAACCACCAACACCGGCGCGGCAATGTTCACGACGACGGTGGTTTGGCCTGATTGAGCCGCCGATCCGCCGCTATCCGTCACGGTTGCGGTGAAGGTGAAGGTTCCGTGTAAGGGAGGAGTGCCGGTGACGGCTCCAGTCGGGCTCACCGTGAGCCAAACGGGTTGACCACTGGCTTTCCATGTGTAAGGCGGTATGCCACCGGCGGCACCTAAATTCTGATTTACCAGCGCCAACCCGGCGGTGCCCGTTACCGTTTGCGGAGACGAAACCACTAGAGGCGGCGGTACAACGTTGACGTTCACCGTGGTTGAACCCGATTGAATCAAGACGCTTCCGCTGTCTTTTGCCGTGGCCGTAAAGGTGAATGTTCCGATGGTGGGTGGCGTCCCGGCTAGAGCACCGGCCGGGGTGACGGTGAGCCAAGCCGGCAGATTCGTCGCCGACCAGGTGTAAGGCGGGGAGCCCGCCGTTGCCGCGAGGTTCTGGTTCGCCAGTGCCACGCCCGCGGTGCCCACAAAGGATTGCGGAGAAGAAACCACGAGACTCGGCCCGACGTAGGCGACAGTGAGGGGCTGTCCGGTAACGGCAGGGCCTGGAGTTCCATCGTAGGCCTGAATCGCACCGGTGAACGTCTCGAGTGTTTGCCAGTCTGAGGGGGGAGGAGAAACGAAGAGATTATGACCGAGAATATCCGGCGCATCCATCAAGCCGGCGACCACCGCGGGATTCACTTCATTACCTACGGGCGGTGTTGGGTATTGGGGATCATAGGCGCTCTGCGTTGGGGCATCAAAAGTACTCGGGGTGGCCAGGGGTGTTCCTATCAGCAGGTTGTAATAGCTCTGGATGCCCCGACTGGTCATGACAAAGAGTCCGCCTCCTTGATTTACGAAGCTTCCGATATTCGCCGCCGCCGCCGTGATTGTAAACGCGTCCTTCACGGTATTGTCGCCATTGTCCTGTCCACTCCGCACTGAAGCGATTCCGATTGCGCTGTATTGAGCAGGCGACGGCTGCGGTATTGGAGTCGTGCTGGGGTTCACCCAGACATAGCAGTTCGTTTCTCCAACTCCGGGTGGGTTCGAAAGGCATGCATTGATGGGCGCGGATAGGTTTTGCAAAGCCATCACAAGGAAAGATTGCAGCGGTAGCTGGTTTTGTCCCGGAGGATTTGGATTGAAGCCGGTGTCCGCAATCACGAGGATGGGAAGATTGGACCCCTTGCGAGCTATACTCACGATCGCCCCAAACTCAGGCAAGGCTTCATTTTGCCACTGGGCGTTTGTCAGGCCGGAGATATTCAAAGGAGCGCCGGCCCAAAAGTCGGCGTCGCGCCCGGTAAAGATCACGTTCCCTTGCGCGAACAACGAAGACGCAAAGACCGTAGCGGCAATAAGAGAGAACAAAAGCGAGCGGTTCACTGCTCTTTCTCCCCTGAGGTCGCCATGGCGCGACGCAACTCAGGCGGTGGGCGAACGGCCGGAGTCGAACGTACCGTGGATGTCGCAGGCTTGCCTGGCGTCGGGTTGCCAGCCGGCGTTGTGGCGACCACTGGAACGGAAAGCGGGACGATATGTCTTCTCTCCACTGTCCGCGCGACTCCGTAGCTTCGGGCGACTGATCCATCCAGATACAAAACCCGTGCCGATTGGCCGGCTTCCGCGGAGAGGAGAAAAAGGTTTGGAATCCTGAGGCTCTTTAACGCCGATGCAGTCTGGGCAACCGCAATCTGCACGACGGCGCGTGTAGTGAGATTAACCAGCATGACCGAGCTTGCTGTCGAGTCGGCCATGACAGCCACCGTTGAATCCGCGGATACTTCCAAAAGAGCGTCCGGGCTCAGGTTGAGGCCTGTGGCAAGAACATTGATTGATAGTGCGCCGGCAGGATCCTGGATTTGAATGAGAGTCTGGTCGCCACCGTCCCACAGCAAGGCGGTTGACCTTTGCGGCAGGAAGGCGACGGTGCCCTGACCATGTCCGGAATACAAAAGAGTCGCTGTGCCCTGGACCGACACGCCGTACAGGAGACCGTCGGCGGTCAAGCAAAGAACCTGAGACGCATCGTCGTTCACGGCGACCTTTTGAGCCTGACTCAAAAGTCCGGAGACGACGACGTCTCGCGAAAGCGTAGGAGACGACGGCAGGCCGGTGATGATCTGAAGACGATTGGTGGCTACGCGATATAGCAAAGCCGAAGTGCCGCCGGGACTGAAGGCAACGAAATCCGCTCCCGGAAGAGCCCCGGCGATTACAGCGGGTGCGAACAGGTTGGCGCCTTGAAACGTAGAGACACCGACAGCCGCGGGTGTCGTTGTCTCAGCCAGGATGAATGCCTGGTGTGGAGGAATTAACAGTCTGCTGGTCTCGGCCGGCGGCCACACGGGCGGCATCAAGGTTGCCGAACTCGGAGTGCCCCGAATGACTAGAATTTCTCCAGGATCGCCAGGTACGAATCCCAGAATCGGTGAGGCAAGCGCGGACTTGATCTGATTTGCACTTGCTGTCGGCTGGCTGTTTGGAGGTGTGGGTAACGCTGCATTGTTTGTCGATGTTTCGAAAGTTTGTATCGTCGATGGGGCGCATGCGTTCGCTGCAGGGTCGGGCCGCTCCTTCGTTGCCCATAAACCCGTTGACCGCAAGTCCGGATCCGGGCACTGACCGAAGCACGGAAGTTGCCCGAAGATGCACAGGAGCGCCAGCAAGCATGGTCGTTTCATAAATGTCTCGTTTGGCTAAGGGCTAAAGGCAAATTAGTGAGGTCCCGTTATCGAGGGTGTCCCTGGATTTCCAATCGTTCCCGTGGGCTGCGCCGATCCGCTAGTGGCAGTGCCGCCGCTGCCCCGGGTCAGCCCAACGGCAAGGCCAACAGCTGCGGCTGCAGCGATCCCGCCGATTATGGCGATACGGCCCGGGGTCAGTCCCAGGCCTGGTCCGGAGGATGCGCTGGCGCCGGTGGGCTTAAGGACGTTGGTTTGCGAAATAGTGGCATTGCCCGTATGTGCCGCCGCATGCGCGGAGACGTTAATCTTGAAAGTACCGGTACCGCCGGTGGGTTTCATTCCTGTCACCGCAGCACGCCCAGCTGAGTCGGTTACCACAGAGAACGTTCGCCCTCCGTTGACGAAGACGCCGCTAGGTCCAAAGCTGGGAGTTGTGAAGAGAACCACAGCGCCGGCAACCGGAAGATTGTTTCGGTCGCGCACTTCCACCACCGGCTGCACGGCCGTTTGTTTCTTTATGATGTTGGTGCCGTCTTCGCCTTCAAGCACGACAATTTTGAGATCGTCGAGGTTGTTTTCCGATTGAACGGGCGCGTCCAACCGAGCGGGAACACCGGGCTGAGCGGCTGGATCGGGCTCACTGAAGAATTGTGGGCTGAATGAATTGAGGTGAGAGGTCGGTTGCTCACTCGCGAAGGCTGCGAGCTGAGGGTCCACGCGAGTTATTAGACAATAAACGACTACCGCGATCGCGCAATGGCGAAAGTTCATGAAGCTTAAACCCCTGCGGACATCCAACCCCGCGTCGGGGTCAGTTCAAGGAACAATTTGAAAAGATGTCCGTAGGGGAGTATATACGATACTCCGCTTCAGTGATTAGGGTGTACCGCTGGAGTGGTTTATAGGGGACTAATGGGCGTAGGAGTACCGCCGCCCTGTGAGCCGTAGTAGGCGCCGATTCCGACGCCCGCGGCCACCAAGCCACCGAGGATCAGCAATGTCGTTGCGTTGCTGATTGAGCCGGCGGCACCTGCACCGGACGTCGGGATCGTGCCGGCTGCGCTAGAACCAGCGACGGTGTTACCGCCGGAAGGCACGGTCTGCAGCAGGGTGCCCTTGCTGTTAAATACGGTGAATTCGCCGATGATGGAGGATGCCTGCAACTGTTTGCCTGCGAGGCGGATGGCCAGGTGGGCGCCTGAAGCTCCTTCGATGCGGTAGCCCATTGCTTCAACTGGGAAAGAAGCACTTGGGCTGTCAACGCGGATCACGCCCGAGTGGAGGACGACCCTGTTCTGGTAGATATTCACCGACGAGTTAATACCGACGCCTACCGTTGATCCGTTTGTAAGGAACAAGTCGCCGGTCGACGATGTCGTTTTGAGGGATGCGCCCTCGATCAAATTAGCGGTTCCGGTTACTGAATCCTTACCCAACGTTAAGCTGCCCAACGTCGAGACGACACCAATAATTGCTGCTTGAGAGGCTGCTAAGCCGGCTGCGGCCGCTGCCGCCCCGACGGCGGCTTCGGCGATATTTGTTTGCTTGATTGAGATTGATCCACTATGCCCAGCGGCATGGGCGGTCACCGAAATGTTAAAGGAACCAGTACCTACTGGCTGCAACCCAGTGACGGTTGCACGGCCCGCTGAATCAGTGACGACGGTAATGGTGGTTGCCCCATTGGCAAACACGCCACTAGGACCGCTGGCAGGGAGCGCAAACAGAACCGCGGCGCCGCTGACCGGAAGATTATTCTTGTCGCGTACTTCCACGACCGGCTGGACGGCTGTCTTCTGCTTGACGATGTTGACGCTATCCTCGCCCTCAAGGATCACGATTTTGAGGTCGGCAACGTCAGAATCAGACTGGCCCGGCGCAAAGGCTAATAGCTCCAAGTGAGAACTGCACAAAGCAGCGGTCAAAACGAGCGCAGTTATACAACGACGAAACTTCACAGCACCTTCCATTCAGACCTCGGCTACTCCCACCGAAGTGTGAGAAAGATTACAGTGCCTTGACGGGTCGATTCAGCTTAACTGCTGGCAGCTAATTTAGCAACTCGCCTTGCGAAGCGGCAAGGGGTATAAACTTTGCCGGGTTCGCTTCGATAACCCTAAGGAGGGCTCGAAAATGACCCGGTGGTAAAAAGGTGACGTGCCCGACGAGTCAGACTTGGACCGGATTCGCAAAATTCTGAGCGATCGATATGAGGTTATCAGCCCGATCGGCAGAGGCGGGATGGCGTCGGTCTTTATTGCCCGTCATAAGAGGACCGGCGGTCTGGTTGCTGTCAAAGTTTTGGCGGATGAGTTGGCCGAAGTTCCTGAGATTGTGGAGCGCTTCATTCAGGAGGCGCGCACGGCGGCTACGCTCGACGGCCATCCGAATGTCATTTCGATCTTCGACATCGGCGATTCAAACGGAATGTATTACCTGTTGATGCCCTTTCTGGTGGGAGAGGACGTCGGCAAGTACCTGAAACGGGAAGGAAGGTTGAGTCCGAATGACGCGGCGAATGTCATTTCCCAAACCCTTCACGGCCTCAACTGGGCGCACCGGAAAGGCGTAGTGCATCGCGACATTAAGCCGGCCAACTTGTACCTGGATCAGAACGGGCGCGTTGTGGTGGTGGACTTCGGGATAGCCAAACTCCGCGATGTGCCCTCTCTGCAGACCCAAGCCAATGTTCGTTTGGGGACGACATACTACATGTGCCCGGAACAGATTCGGGGGGACGCATGCGATGGCCGCAGCGATCTCTACACGCTGGGGGTCGTGTTTTACGAGCTGCTGACCGGCAAGCGTCCTTTCGTTGGATCAACCGAGCAAGAGGTGCTGACAGGCCATCTGGAGCGGAGACCTCCGGAATTGCGGGCCCTGGATTCATCGATTCCCCAGGCGTACGCCGAAATCGTGAACAAGCTGCTGGAGAAGGATCCGCACCAGCGTTTCCAAACCGCTTCAGAAGTGATCGTGAAATTGGAGGCGCTGGGGCAGTACGGTCTTCCTGGGCAGATCCACCCCACGATCAAATGGAAAGTTCCGGACGGCCCGACATCGGAGAGTCCTCCTCCGCCGGTTACGCCGACTCCGGAACAGTTAATGGCGACGCGGACAGCGCCTGAACGTGGGCCTTCGACAACACTCGACCGCGTTGCGGTTGAGCCGGTTCAGATTCCGGCGAAATCGAAGAACAAGTTTCTGCTACCGATCGGGCTGTTGGGCCTCGCATTGGCTCTGGCAGCAGGGGTCTGGTTCTGGCTTTCGGGGCAGAAACATGCGGCGCCAGCAGTGACCGCGACAGCCCCTGCCATCCCCAATGGGCCAACGTCTCAGTTGCCAGCTATGATCCGAGACAGCAATCACAAGACACTCGGTCTCGTCAAGGGGGGCGCTTTCATCTTCGGCTCCGACTCGGAGGAGTCACCGAATCCGTGGAAAGCGATTACTCTGCCGGCGTTTTATATCGATCTGACCGAAGTGACCGTGAAGGAGTACCGGGACTTTTGTGCGGCCACGGGACGAAAACTGCCGCCCGAACTGGCAGGCGCGGCGGATGACCTGCCAGTAACAAATGTTTCGTGGAACGATGCCGAGGCCTATGCGAGTTGGATGGGCAAGCGTTTGCCCACGGAAGAGGAGTGGGAGAAAGCAGCGCGGGGCGAAAGCGGGCGTATTTTTCCATGGGGCAACACTGCCTGGGCAAGGGGACTGAACGGCCCACCGGACCATCTGGTGGGGGTGGAACGTTTTCCGGATCGGACCAGCCCGGTGGGCGCATACAATATGGCCGGCAATGCCGCCGAGTGGACCGCCAGTGTCTTCCCGGAGAACAAAAGGAACGCCGACGACTTTAACCGGCTGTTTAATGGCAAGCCGTATTCTCCCGATTGGTATGCAGTCAAGGGGGGATACTTCAGTGCCGATAAGAAGCTGGACTTTTTCTTTCGAACCTATATGCGCCGGCCTTACCCGAAAGATCAGTCATCGCCATTCATCGGATTTCGGTGTATAGAAGACCCGCCGAAGTAGAAGTACCGCCGCCGGGAACAACGGATGGCGTATCCTCAGATAGAATTCAGATTGGTTATACGCCTGAAAGATCGGCGACAGAAGGACGGTGAAAGTCGATGCGGACGCTTAGTTTTGTGTTCATCTTGATGGTGGCTTCGGCAGTTGCCGGCTTGGCGCAAGACGCCCCACCAAAAGCTGTGGCGGCCGATACACTGAATGCCCGCGATATCTTCTGGTCGTCGGCCGATCTGGTTGCAGCCAAGCCAAAGACGCAGGGCAAGACCACCACAAAGACGCAAGCGAAGAATACCACCACCACAGGGTCTCCTACTGTGGGGACTTCGACCAGCGGCACACCTACTGTTGGAACCGGGTCAAGCGTCCATACTGCCTCGGTTACTGGGCAATTGGGGTTGCGCTACACGATTCTGAAGGCACTCCCGGGAGGCGGTCAGATGGAAGTGCTTCCCGACACCGCTTTTAAGGCACACGATGCAATCCGGCTAAGTATCGAGTCGAATAAGACGGGCTATCTGTACATCATCCAACAAGGGTCAAGCGGAACATGGACGCCGCTTTATCCCGAACAGGGCAAGCAACACGAGATTCAGCCCGGAAAAGAGTACATAGTCCCCTCAGAAGGCGGGAGCTTTGAATTCGATGAACATGCCGGACAGGAACGGTTGTTTGTGCTGCTCAGCCAGACCCCGATGCACGATCTGGAAAGCCTCGTCACGGAAGCGCAACGGAAAGGCGACGACAAGGCCGTATCGGGCGCAGACCACTCAATCAACGAGGTGATCAGCCAGATTAAACTGGGGAGTCGCGACCTTGTGTTCACGAAGGCTGATAAGGACGCTCCGGCTGCGGGCGCCAAGGAACAGGACACGGCGATGTATGTCGTCAACAAAAACGCCGACGGCAAACGCGTGGTGGTAGATATGGTTCTCAAACATCAATAGACGGAGCAGCCGGTGAAAACATGTTTCTTGCGTTACTCTTACTGATCGCGGGCTGGGCCGATGAACCGGCGAAGCCTGAAACTCGTACGGAAGTGAAGATTGAGAAGCAGGCCGCGGGCAAACCTGTCCCGATGAGTCCACAGCACGTTTATGCGAGCGGAGATATGATCCGGATCCGGTTTCGAACGAATTCGGATGG